>MKWU01001323.1_pt1 | contig 43756 bp, 32 predicted proteins | sample 809101 | NCBI WGS metagenome assembly MKWU01 (sample SAMN05860141, study PRJNA318959) | sponge metagenome | host: Aplysina aerophoba | place: Slovenia: Piran, Adriatic Sea, Gulf of Piran | collected 2013-05-07 | reverse complement strand
CGCAATCTGCTCCGGCCGCGCCCGGCACCGCTCCCAGCGGCGCACCGGCGCTCGCCGGCGCGGCGGCGGACGTCGGCGCCGCAACGCCCGCTGGTGCCAGAACGGATGCCCCCGAGGCGGTGGAGCCGATCCCGGCCACCCCCGCCGTGCGCCGGCTGGCGCGCGAGATCGGGGTGGACATCAGGGCCGTGACCGGCTCCGGGGAGGGCGGGCGCATCCTGCTCGACGACGTCAAGGCCACCGCCAAGCGCCTGCTGCAGGCACCGCCCGCGGCCGCGGCGGCCGCCCACCCCGCGGCCCCGCCGCTGCCCGACTTCTCCCAGTGGGGGCCGGTGCAAGAGGAGGCCATGAACGCGGTGCGCCGCATTACCGCCAGCCACCTGACCGCGGCGTGGCAGACCATTCCCGCCGTCACCCAGCTGGACAAGGCGGATATCACCGACCTGGAACACCTGCGCAAGCGCTACGCGCCGCGCGCCGAGGCGGCCGGCGGCAAGTTGACCGTAACCGCCATCCTGGTAAAGGTGGTGGCCACCGCCCTGAAGGTGTTTCCCCAGTTCAACGCCAGCATCGACATGGCGCGCTCCACGGTTATCTACAAGCGCTATTGCCACGTCGGCATCGCCGTCGACACCGACCGCGGACTGCTGGTGCCGGTAATCCGCGACGCCGACCGCAAGAACATCGTCGAAATCGCCGCCGCCCTGGGCGAGATTTCCGTGCGCGCCCGCGCGCGCAAGCTGGGCCCGGCGGAGATGCAGGGCGGCAGCTTTACCATCTCCAACCTGGGCGGCATCGGCGGCTCCCACTTCTCGCCGATCATCAACTCCCCCGAAGTGGCGATCCTCGGCGTCTCCCGTGCCGAAACCGAGCCGGTGTGGCGCGACGGCGCATTCGTACCGCGTTTGCGCCTGCCGCTGTCGCTGACCTACGACCACCGCCTGATCGACGGCGCCGACGGCATCCGCTTTCTGCGCTGGATCATCGAAGCGCTGGAGCAGCCGCTGCTGCTGGCGCTGGAGGGCTGAGCCGATGGCTGATTCGACCGCGACCGGCGAACGCACCCGCCTGGCGGTGCTCGGCGGCGGCCCCGGCGGCTACGCGGCCGCGTTCATGGGCGCCGACCTGGGACTGGACGTGACCCTGATCGACGACGCGCCGCACCCCGGCGGGGTGTGCCTGTACCGCGGCTGCATCCCCTCCAAGGCGCTCCTGCACGTGGCCAAGCTGCTGCATGAGGCGGAGGCGGCGGCGGAGTGGGGCGTGCGCTTCCGCAAGCCGAAGATCGACCTCGACAAGATGCGCTCCTGGAAGGAAGGCGTGGTCGGCAAGATGACCGCCGGCCTGGGCACGCTGAGCAAGCAGCGCAAAGTAAACTACGTGCAGGGCCGCGGCCGCTTCAGCGGCGAAGGAACGCTGCTGGTGAGCGGCGCGGACGGCCGGCACAGCGTGACCTTCGACCGCGCGATCATCGCCACCGGCTCGCGCCCGGCCCGGATTCCGGCGCTGTGGCTGGACAGCGAGCGAATGATGGACTCCACCTCCGCCCTGGAGCTGCCCGACGTGCCGCCCTCGCTGCTGGTAATTGGCGGCGGCTACATTGGCCTGGAACTGGGCTCGGTGTATGCTGCGCTCGGCTCCGCGGTGACCGTGGTGGAGATGCTGCCCGGCCTGCTGCCCGGCGCCGACCGCGACCTGGTGGGCATCCTGGCCCGGCAGGTGGCGGCACGCTTCAGCGCAGTGCACGTGAACACGCGCGTGGCGGCGCTAAAGGAAACCGGCGACGGCATCGCGGCGACGCTCGACACGCCCGGCGGCAAGGTAACCGAGACCTTCGCCAAGGTGCTGATGAGCGTCGGGCGCACCGCCAACACCGAGGACCTGGGCCTGGACCAGCTCGGCATCCGCACCGACGAGCGCGGCTTCATCGCGGTCGACGAGCAGCGCCGCACCACGCACGCATCGGTGTTCGCGATTGGCGACGTGGCCGGCGAACCGGGGCTGGCGCACAAGGCCACCCACGAAGGGCGCACCGCCGCCGAGGCGGCCGCCGGCATGAAGGTGGCGTTCGAGCCGCAGACCATCCCGGCGGTGGTGTTCACCGACCCGGAGGTGGCGTGGTGCGGGCTCACCGAGACCGCCGCCCGCGAGCAGGGCCGCGAGGTAAGCGTGCAGCGGTTCCCGTGGGCCGCCTCCGGTCGCGCCACCACCATGGGCCGTCCCGACGGCCTGACCAAGCTGGTGCTCGATCCCGGCAACGAACGCGTGCTGGGCATGGGCGTGGTGGGCGCCGGCGCCGGCGAGCTGATCGCCGAGGGCGTGCTGGCGGTGGAGATGGCCGCCCTGGCCACCGACCTGCGGCTCACCATCCACCCGCACCCCACCCTGAGCGAAACGGTAATGGAGAGCGCCGACCTGTTCTTCGGCCAGAGCACCCACCTGTACCGCCCGCGCCGGCCGGGAAAGTGACCGCCGGGAAGGCGCCTCCCTACACTCCCAGTTCCGCGGCCGCAGCAGATACCGCCGCGCGGCGCGCCGCGACAGATCTCGACACCGCCGAGTGGGAATCCTACCTGGCGGAGGCCGGTGAGCCCGCCTACCGGGCGCGGCAGGTCCGCGAGCACCTGTTCCGCCACCACACCGAGACCTTTGCCGGAATGGTGCAGCTCCCCGCGCCGCTGCGCGAACGCCTGCAGCTCCACCTGACTCCCTACGGCCTCGCCGAGCGCAGCCGCACCCGCTCCGGCGACGGGCTCACCACCAAGCTCCTGTTGCAGGCCGGCGACGGCCACACGGTGGAGGCGGTGTCGATCCGCGAGCCGCTGCCGGCGGACCCGCGCCGCGTACGCCGCGCCCGCCATACCGTTTGCGTCAGCAGCCAGGTGGGCTGCGCCATGGGCTGCATCTTCTGCGCCTCCGGCATCGGCGGCGTGGTGCGCAACCTCACCGCCGGCGAAATGCTCGACCAGGCGGCCATTGTGCAGCGCGAGTTCGGCCCGCTCACCAACCTGGTATTCATGGGCATGGGCGAGCCGCTGGCCAACTACCCGGCCCTGAGCCGCGCCCTCGCCGTCCTGTGCGACCGCGACGGCTTCGGCTTCGGCGCGCGCCGCATCACGGTGAGCACGGTCGGCCTGGTGTCCGGCATCGAACGCCTGGCGCGCGACGCCCGGCCGGTTGGCCTGGCGGTGAGCCTGCACGCCGCCGATGACGAGCTGCGCCATCGCCTGGTGCCCACCTCCGGGCGCTGGCCGGTCGCCGAAATCGTCGCCGCCGCCACTGCCTACGCGCGCACCACCGGTCGTACCGTGACCTTCGAGTACGTGCTGCTGGCCGGCATCAACGACGCCGTCAGCCACGCCGAGCGCCTCGCCGACCTCCTGCACCAGCGCGGCACCGCCACGCTGGCGTCCGCCAAGGTGAACGTCATTCCCTACAACCCGGTGCCCGAGTTCACCGGCCTGCGCCGCCCCCCAGCCGCCCGCGTGCACGCCTTCGTGCACACCCTGCGCCGCCGCGCCGTCCCGGTCACCGTACGCAAGGAAAAGGGCCAGGAGGTGGCCGCCGCCTGCGGCCAACTCCGCCGCCGCGAACGGGTCGCCGCCCAGGATCCCGCCGGTCATGCGGCGCAGGGGGAACGATCGCGCTGGCGCAACACCAGCGCAGGCGGTATCATGAACCGGTCTCGCCGTGTGGTTCACTTCAGGAATCATCGCTACGTACCAGAAACAGGCAGACCGTGGGCGTTGGCACCGTGCGTTCCGTGCGGGCGTGGCGGCCGTTGCGCTAACGCTGGCCGGGTGCTCGATGTCGCACATCGAGTCGGCGGGCGCCACCGGCACCACTGACGACGCCCCGCCACCCGAGAGCCCGCCGCAATCGGAACCCGCGAACATTGACGCAAACGCGAACTCGGACGGATTCGCGATCACGGGCGGGAGTGCGAGGGAGTCCGCCGGCACGCTGCGCTTCACCGTGAGCGTGAGCGGCGCAGACAGCGAGCCGCTCACGGTGGCATATGCGACCGAAGACAACACCGCGACGGCCTCCGCCGACTACGACGCCGTAAGTGGCCGCCTGACGTTCACCACCGCGTCCAACGCTGCGCAGCACATCGACGTGCCGTTGCTCGACGACGTGGTGGAAGAAGCCGTGGAGTCGTTCACCATGCGGTTGAGCGATCCGCGGGGAGCGCCCCTGGCGGTGGCGGCCGCCGGCGGGACGATCCTGGACGACGACACGCGCGGGCTGCTGGTGCGGCCGGCGGCGCTGAACGTGCTCGAAGGAAGTTCCGCCGGCTACGAGCTCGCGCTCACTTCGCGGCCGACGGGCACGGTGACGGTAACGATAGAAAAGGGCGCGGGGGCCGGCGAATTGACGGTAGCACCGGAACGGTTGACGTTCACTCCCGAGAGTTGGAAGCAGGCGAAGGAGGTAACGGTGTCGGCCGCCCACGACACGGACGCGACGGCCGATGAGCCGGCGACGCTCACCCACCAGACGAGCGGCGGCGGCTACGACCAGACCGCCGTGCCCGGCATAACGGTGACGATCGTGGAGAACGACGCGTCGACGCTGGCCGTGGCGGCGGCGGCCGCGGGCGAGCAAGCGGGCGTGATGGCGTTCCCGGTCACCATCAGCGTGGCGAGCGACAGCGAGGTCACCGTGCAGTATGCCACCGGCGTTGCCGGTGATACTGCCCAAGGCGGGGAGGACTACACACCGGCACGTGGCACGCTGACATTCGCGCCGCATCGCACGGCGGCGCATACGATCGCGGTGACGATAACCGACGACAGCGTGGACGAGCCCGTCGAGGAGTTCACGGTGACATTGAGCAACGCGGTAAATGCGCTGCTCGCGGGTGGCGGTGCGACGATGACGGCGGCCGGCTCCATCGCCGACGACGACCCGCCGCCGGCGGCGAGCATCACGGACGCGAGCCTGACCGAAGGCACCGGCGGCGGCGCCATGCAGTTTTCCGTACGGCTCGATCGGGCAAGCGGGCGCACCGTGTCGGTGGGTTACGCGAGCGCGGATGGGACCGCCACCGGCGGCGCCGACTACACCGCGGTGAACGGAACGCTGACGTTCGCGGCAGGGGTGACGGAGGCGGCGATCTCGGTGCCGGTGACCGACGACACCGACGACGAAGACCAGGAGACATTCACCATTACTCTGCAGGACGCCGTGAACGCAACCGTGGATCCGGCCGCAAACCAGGCCACCGGAACGATATCGGACCCGGTTCCTAACCAGCTGCAGACGCTCGCAGTGGCCGGCGCGGAGAGCGACATGTATCCGGCGTTCGACCCCGGCATCCACCATTACGCCCTGTTCTGCGCCAGCACCGACACGCTGGCGGTAACGGCGACCGCGCTGAGCAGCACCGCCAGCCTCACGCTGCTGCGCGCCAACTCAAGCAACAACCAGGTAATCGGCGCCGGCAGTGTGCAGATAGACGTGGATCATGACGACGACATCGCCATCGAACTCAGCGACAACAGCGAGACTGCAACGTATGTGGTGCATTGCCTGCCCACCGACTTTCCCGATATCACGGTCCTGAAGAACATCGAGGGTGCGTCGGGCGGCTTGCTGCTGATTACTCCGGAACTGTACCGAACGCAGAAAGGGGCATCCAACCGGTACCAGGCGATTGTCGATTACAACGGCGTGCCGCGCTACCACAAGAAGGGCGGCGGCAAGAATTTCCGCCGCTATACCAACGGCATGACGATCAACGGAAAGCGGGTCTGGTATTCGCACACCAACGCCACACTGCTCGACGAGAACCTCGCCCAGATCCGCAAGGTGTCGACTCCTGCGGGAAATCAGCATGACTTCCTGATCACCGACGACGGCACCTTTCTGTACGTGGTCTACAAACCGTACGTAGACGACCCCGACGACGACTCTGACGACCGCGACTTCAGCGTGTTTACCGACGTCACCTCGACCGAGAGACTGAAGGACAGCGTGATCCGGGAAGTGACGGTCGGCGGAACCACGGTATTCGAGTGGAACTCGTGGGAGCACATGAAACTCGATCCGGACTGCAAACTGCGCGGTTCGGTTGGCGACTACGCTCACCTCAATTCGTTGTACATGGTGGACGACGATGTCGTGGCCTCGTTCAAGGGCTGCAACCAGGTCCTCAGGATCGACCGGTCTTCGGGTACCGGCGCCATTGAATGGCAACTCGGCGGCACCGCTCCCGACGGCGACTCCGAAATTACCTATCTCGCGGTCAAGGACGAGGACGGCAACGACGACGAAATCTGCAGCCAGCACAGCGCCGTCGTGACGCAGTCCGGATCGGTCCTGCTGTTCGACAATGGCGACGGCTGTGTGGGCACCAGGAAGGAGGTAACTCAGTACACCCGAGTCGTGGAATTCGACATTTCATCCGGCACCGAGGCGCGCATCATACGCAAGGTCGAGCCGGCGCCGGGGCAGGGATTTGCCGACATCGCCGGCTCGGTGCGCGAACTCGACAACGGCAACTGGCTGATCAGCTGGGGCCGGACCGACGGCCACACCGTGGACGTGGACAAACTCGTATCGATCAGCGAAGTGCAGCCGGACGGCACCTCCGTATTCGAAATGAACATGTCAAAGTCGCCTCACTTCGTGCAATCCTACCGGGCTTACCGCGTTGCCGAGACCGACGTTCAGATCCCCCTCAACCTGCCCTGACGGCCACCTCCGCGCACCGTCCGCTATGAGCCGTAGCGGGCGGCCATCTGCTGCAGGGTTACGGAGGGGACGCCGCCGGCGTTGCCGGCCTGGCCGAAGGCGGTCATGCGCGCTTCGCATACGTCCTGCATCGCCGCGCGCGCGGCCTTGAGGTAGTCGCGCGGGTCGAAGGCGTCGGGCGCCTCGGCCAGCACCTTGCGCACCGCGCCGGTCATCGCCAGCCGGTTGTCGGTGTCGACGTTGATCTTGCGCACGCCGTGGCGGATGCCGCGCTGGATTTCCTCCACCGGCACCCCCCAGGTCTGGCGGAGGCTGCCGCCGTGGGCGTTGAACAGGTCCTGCAGCTCCTGCGGCACCGACGACGAGCCGTGCATCACCAGGTGGGTATTGGGCAGGCGGCGGTGGATCTCCTCGATGCGGGCCATCGCCAGCACGTCGCCGTCCGGCTGGTGGGAGAACTTGTAGGCGCCGTGGCTGGTGCCGATCGCCACCGCCAGCGCGTCCACCCCGGTGTCGGCCACGAACCGCTCCGCCTCGTCGGGGTCGGTCAGCAACTGGTCGTGCGACAGCACCCCCTCGGCGCCGTGGCCGTCTTCCTTGTCGCCCATGCCGGTCTCCAGCGAGCCGAGCACGCCGATCTCGCCCTCCACGGTCACGCCGTTCGCGTGCGCCGCGGCCACCACCTCGCGCGTTACGCGCACGTTGTAGTCGTAGTCGGCGGGCGTGGCGGCGTCCTCGCCGAGCGAGCCGTCCATCATCACCGAGGTGAACCCCTGTTCGATGGCGCTGCGGCAGGTGGCCGGGCTGTTGCCGTGGTCCTGGTGCATGGCGATCGGGATATGCGGGTGGAGCTCGGCGGCAGCCAGGATCAGGTGGCGCAGATAGGCCTCCTGCGCGTAGCTGCGCGCCCCGCGCGAGGCCTGGATGATGACCGGCGACTCGGTCTTGGCGGCGGCGGCCATGATGGCCTGGATCTGTTCCATGTTGTTGACGTTGAACGCCGCGAGCCCGTAATCGTTCTCGGCGGCGTGATCGAGCAGAATGCGCATTGGCACTAGTGGCATAGCGGTGTGAATGTAGCGTGGCGGGGCGGGGTTTGACCACCGGGCGCCTGTTGCCGTACCGTCCCGGAGTCGCCATGGAAGACTACTTTGCCGGCATCGAGCCGATCCGCTACGAAGGTCCCGATTCGCGCAACCCGCTGAGCTACCGCTACTACGATGCCGACCGGATCGTGGCCGGCAAGCGCATGGCGGACCACTTCCGCTTCGCCGTCGCCTACTGGCACACCTTCCGCGGCACCGGCGTGGACCCGTTCGGCCAGCAGACCCTGGTGCGCCCCTGGGACGACCCGGTCGACTCGGTGGACAACGCCCTGCGCCGCATGCGCGTGGCGTTCGACTTCATCGCCCGCCTCGGCGTGGACTACTACTGCTTCCACGACCGCGACATCGCCCCCGAGGGCGCGTCGCTGGCGGAGTCGAACCGCAACCTGGACCAGGTAGTCGACCTTGCCGAGAAGCTGCAGGCCGACACCGGCATCCGCCTGCTGTGGGGCACCGCCAACCTGTTTGCCAACCCGCGCTACATGAACGGCGCCGCCACCAACCCGGACGCGCACGTGTTCGCCTACGCCGCGGCGCAGGTCAAGAAGGCGATGGAGGTGACCCACCGCCTCGGCGGCGCCAACTACGTGTTCTGGGGCGGGCGCGAGGGCTACGCCACCCTGCTCAACACCGACATGAAGCGGGAGCAGGATCATCTCGCCCGGTTTCTGCACATGGCGGACGACTACGCGCGCGCGATCGGCTTCGACGGCACCCTGCTGATCGAGCCGAAACCGAAGGAGCCCACCACCCACCAGTACGACTTCGACGCCGCCACCGTGCTCGCCTTCCTGCGCGGCTACGGGCTCGACCGGTTCAAGCTCAACGTCGAGTGCAACCACGCCACCCTGGCCGGCCACACCTTCGCGCACGAACTGCAGACTGCCTCCGACGCCGGCCTGCTCGGCTCGATCGACGCCAACACCGGCGACGAACTGATCGGCTGGGACACCGACCAGTTCAACCTCGACCCGGCGGTGACCAGCCGGGTGATGATGATCGTGCTGCGCCAGGGCGGCATCGCCCCCGGCGGCTTCAACTTCGACGCCAAGCTGCGCCGCGAGTCGACCGATATCCGCGACATGTTCGCCGCCCACGTGGGCAGTATCGACGCGTTCGCCCGCGGCCTGCTCGTCGCCGACCGCATCATCGCCGACGGCACCTTGGACCAGTGGCGGCGCGAACGCTACGCCAGCTACGACGCCGGCAAGGGAGCGGAGATCGAGAGCGGCGCGGCCGGCTTCCGCGACCTGGAGCAGTGGGTGCTGGATGCGGGCGAGCCGCGCACCAACTCGGGCCGCCAGGAGCAGTTCGAGAACCTGGTCGCCAGTTTCTGGTAGAATCGCGGTTGGTCCGAGAGCCGGCCCGCGTGACCCTGCCGTGACGGCGCCGTCGAGACGAACGCCCCGCTGATGAGACCCAATCTCTCCCAGGAACAGATACTGGACCTCCTGCACCACCGGCGCAGCGACCGCTACGTGGTCAACACCGCCAACACCGTGGAGGTGGTCCTGTTCGGCAACTGCTTCAGCGAGGTGAAGGTCGAGGGGCTGGACCAGGTCGAGGAGCTGTCCCGCAGCGGGCGCAAGCTGATCTTCATTCCCAACCACCAGAGCGAGTACGACTGGATGCTGCTGCAGACCTACCTCGCGCAGCGCTACATCCGCACCGCCATCCAGGCGGGCGAGAACCTGTACGTCGGCCCGATCGACACCTTTCTGCGCAAGTGCGGGGCGTTCATGACCATCCGCGATCGGCGCTCGTTCTACGCCCGCCACTGGCTTGCCGACTGGACCATGCGCGCACTGCGGACGCGGCCGTTCGTGCTGACCAAGGATCAGTACAACAAGCTGTACCTGCCGCAGATCAAGCGCGTCCTCGGCGAGGGGCTGCACCTGATGATCTTCCCGGGGTACGAGATCGATAGGAACACCGGCGAGGCGAAGTACGGCCGCTCCTATTCGGGCAGATTCGCCGAGCTGTCGCCCTACGTGTTCCTGGTCCTGAACACCGCGATCCGCCAGATGGGCATTGAGGACGCCCTGTACGTGCCGGTCAACATCTCCTACGAGCGGATCCCGGAGGACATCGTGTTCCGCGAATACCAGGCGCGCTCGCGCAAGAGCAAGATCGCCAAGTACGTCTACGATCACTACTATGCGTTCATCAAAATGCCGTTCGCGCGCCGCATCCGCGACCAGCGCTCGCGGGTGTTGATCCGCTTCGGGGAGGGCATCCCGTCCGGCCGCCACCGCCGCGCCCGCGAAATGGCCGCGGTGATGCACGAGCAGATGGGCAAGCTGATGCGGGTATACGAGAGCACCCTGTTGTTCGCCTCGTTCGACGATCGCTACAAGATGAGCCGCGACGAGCTGGAAGATCGGGTTGCCGCCACCCTGGAGCGGGTGGAGGCGCACGGGCTGGACACCTCCCCGCTGTACGACGGCGGCCGCCGCCTGTCGCTGGAGGAACTGCTCGCACGCACCGTAAAGGTGTACAATTTCCCCGATGTGCCGATCATCCCGTCCAAGTCCTACATGACGCTCGAGTACGACGACCGCGAGGTGTTCATCCACCACCCCCACCTCGCTTCCTATTACGGCAACAAGCTCAAACACATCCTGCAGGCCGACGCCGCGTGATGCACGACGCCGACCGGATCCCCGACCGCCTGCGCGCCCTGAGCGGCCGCTCCGACCCGGGCGAGGAATATTCCATCCTGCCGCCCCGCTACGAGCTCGGCCAGACCAAGTTCATCATCGTCACCGGCAGTGTGATCAGCGGCCTCGGCAAGGGGGTGTTCTCGGCCGGCCTGGCGTCGCTGCTGGAGGAGCGCGGCCATCGCACCAACCTGATCAAGATGGACGGCTATTTCAACGAGGACGCCGGCACCCTGAGCCCGTTCCGCCACGGCGAAGTGTTCGTGCTCGACGACGGCACCGAGTGCGACATGGACATCGGCACCTACGAGCGGTTCGTGGACAAGAGTTTCTCGCAGCACAACATCTTCACCAACGGGCGGCTGACCCGGCGCCTGAACGAGCTGGAGCGCAGCGGCCAGTTCTCCGGCTCCGACGTGCAGTTCTATCCGCACGTGACCGGCGAGGTGATCCGCTTCGTGCGCGAGTCGTCGCTTGCCAATGCGGCGGACATCACCCTGGTCGAGATCGGCGGCACGGTCGGAGACGAGGAGGTGCGGCCTTATATCTCGGCGATGAGCGAGCTCGCCTACCAGGAGGGGGAGCGCAATGTGTTCTTCATCAACCTGGCGTGGATCATCGAGGCTCCGCACCTGAACGAGCAGAAGAGCAAGGCCGCCCAGCACGGCACCCAGATGCTGATGCAGATGGGCATCAAGCCGCACATGCTGGTGTGCCGGTGCGACAACCCGGTGGAGCCCGCGGTACGGCGCAAGCTGGCGCAGCGGCTGCGCCTGCCGGAAGGCAACGTCATCGACCTGCACAGTCAGAAGTCGGTGTACCAGGTGCCCGACCACCTGGCGGCGCAGGATGTCGACCGGCTCACGCTGGACTATTTCGGCCTGGCGCCGCGCGCGCGGCAGGCACGGTGCAACTTCACCGCCTACCTGCAGCGCCTGACCAGCGCCTCCGAGCGCGTGGTGGTGGGCCTCGCCGGCAAGTACATGGGGCCGCGCGACACCTACGCCAGCATCCACAGCGCACTCGAGCACGCCGGCTGCGCGTGCGGCGTGGACGTGGAGGTGGTGGACATCCCGACCGACGCCATCGAACTGGCCGGCGCACGCGGCGAGCGGGTGGCCAGTGCCGCCAGCCATCTCGCCGAGATGGACGGCATCATCGTGCCCGGCGGCTTCGGGGCGCGCGGCTGGGAGGGCAAGATTGCCTGCATCACCCACGCCCGCACCGGCGGACTGCCGATGCTGGGGATCTGCTACGGGTTCCAGGCGGCGATGGTGGAGTACGCGCGCTCCTGCTGCGACATGGTGGGCGCCAATACCACCGAGAACGACGCCAACACCTCCGACCCGGTGGTGTGCCTGCTGCCGGAGCAGTACGAAATCGAAGGCATTGGCGGGTCGATGCGGCTCGGCCGGCACGAGGTAGCGCTGCTCGCCGGGTCGCGGGTGGCCGGCCTGTACGGGGGCTTGAAGGCGCACGAGCGGTTCCGCCACCGCTACGAGTTCAACCCGCTGTACAAGGACACGTTCGAGGCCGGCGGCATGGTGTTCTCCGGCTGGGCGCCGGGGCAGCCGATCATCCAGATCGCCGAGTTGCCCGACCATCCGTTCTTCATCGGCGTGCAGTACCACCCCGAGTTCACCAGCCGGCCGGTGCGCCCCAACCCGCTGTTCCACAGCTTCGTGGCCGCCTGCGCCGCACGCCGGCGCGCGCACGCCGGCAGCGTTCGCGGCCTGCCGCGCACCGTGGACGGTGTGCCCGCCGCCGCCGGGCCGGGCGGTATGCGCGTTGGCGCACACGAGCCGGGTCCCGGTGCGAATGGCGACCGTACTTCCGCCGACGGCGCCGCCCATGCGCCTGACGGAGGCGCGGCGAACGCCGGCAGCGCGCATGAAACCGCCGTCTCGGCGGACGCGACGCGGCGGGGGCGGCCGAGGTGAGTCGGAACGCCTACTCCGTACCAACGGAGGCGACGAAACGCGGCGCGCCGGCGTCGCCAGCCGGGCGAATGTATCTCACCAGGCAGGCGTGGAGCGGCACGATGGGAGGCACGCAATGCCGGTAACGGCGGTGGTCGGCGCCAACTGGGGCGACGAGGGCAAGGGCAAGCTGTGCGACTACCTGGCGGAGACCGCCGATATCGTGATCCGCTTCCAGGGCGGCAAGAACGCCGGCCACACGATCATCAACCAGTACGGCAAGTTTGCCCTGCACCTGGTGCCGTGCGGAGTGTGCCATGCGCACACCACCAACCTGCTTGGACCGGGCGTGGCGGTGGACGTGGCGGCGCTGCTCACCGAGCTGGCCGAGCTGCGCGAGCGCGGTGCGCCCAATCCGCACGTGCTGGTTGCCGACCGCGCCCAGGTGGTGCTGCCGTGGCACGTGGAGTTGGACCGCCTGGAGGAGGCGCGGCGCGGCGCGGCCAAGTTCGGCTCCACCCAGTCCGGCATCGCCCCGTTCTACGCCGACAAGTACCTGAAGGTCGGCATCCAGGTGGGCGAGCTGTTCGACGCCGGCCACCTGCGCGCACGGCTCGAGCACACCCTGCCGCGCATCAACGTGCTGCGCGAGCATCTCTACGATGCCGCCCCGCTGTGCCTGGACCGCGTCGTGGAGGAACTGCTGGCCCTCGGCGCCAAGGTGCGCGAAATGGTGGTGGATGCCACCGCACTGCTGCAGGCGGCGTTGCGCGACGGCAAGCACCTGCTGCTGGAGGGCCAGCTCGGCGCCTTGCGCGATCCGGACCACGGCATCTACCCGTACGTGACCTCCTCCTCGCCGCTGGCCGGCTTCGCCACCGTCGGCGCCGGGGTGCCCGCGCACGCCATCGGGCGGGTGGTGGCCACCGTCAAGGCGTACTCCTCCTGCGTCGGCGCCGGCCCGTTTACCACCGAGCTCACCGGCCCGCGCGGCGACGAGTTGCGCGAGCGAGGCGGCGACGCCGGCGAGTACGGCGCCACCACCGGACGCCCGCGCCGGGTCGGCTGGTTCGACGCCGTCGCCACCCGCTACGGCTGCGCGGTGCAGGGCGCCACCGAGATGGCGGTGACCCTGCTGGACGTGCTCGGCTACCTGGACGAGCTTCCGGTCTGCACCGCCTACGAGGTCGACGGCCGGCGCGTGGACGACTTTCCGGCCACCGCCGTGCTGGAGCGGGCCCGCCCGCGCTACGAAACCCTGCCCGGATGGAAGTGCGACATCAGCGGCGCCCGCAGCTTCGGCGAGTTGCCGCCGGCGGCGCAGTCCTACGTGCGGGCGATCGAGGCTGCCGTCGGCGTCCCGGTGCGCTGGGTGTCCAACGGCCCGCGCCGCGAGCAACTCATCCGCCTCACCTGACCGCCTGCATGCCGCGCCGACCGGTTATGCCTCACTTTGCCTCATTCTGTGACTTGAACTGACTCGTACGGTTGTTTACGCTTTCGCCATGACTCAGTTGACGATCCGGTTTCGCGACGTGGAGTTGGAACGACGCGTCCGCGAAGAGGCGCAGCATCGCGACACGTCGCTGAACAAGGCGGCCCTGGCGCTGATAAGGAAAGGAGCAGGCATGAGCGGCCCCGGTGAAGGGCCGCCGACCATCGGCAAAGCCCTCGACCGATTCTTCGGCTCGTGGTCGGCCGAGGAGGAACGTACCGTCCTGGAAGCGGTGGCGGAGCTGGACCGGACCGACGACCCGTTCTGGCAATGATTCTGTTCTGACAATGATTCTGGCACTCGACACGAACGTGTACACGGCGTACATGCGCGGCGCCGCCGAGGTCAGAGCGAGGGTAAGCGCAGCACAGCGGGTCGTGCTACCGGCCGCGACGGTTGCAGAACTTCTGTACGGATTTCGCCATGGTACCCGCTACGAGAAGAACCGCGCTCAACTCGATGAGTTTCTCGCCAGTCCGTTCGTTGAATTCCATCCTGCGACTCTCAAGACCGCCGATCGCTTCGGCCGCATATCCGCGGCGCTGCGGCGCGCCGGCACGCCGATCCCGGTGAACGACGTCTGGATTGCGGCCCAGGCCATGGCGAGCGGCGCCGTGCTGCTCACCGGCGACGGCCACTTCGGCCGCATCCCTGGCTTGGCGTTCATCAGGATCGCGCCGTCCGGCGGGGAGTGACGGAGTGACGACTACTATTCGGTGCCCGCTGCCGGCGGGTCGGCGTAGGGAGCGAGGGACCACTCGGCGGCCGCCCGGACCGCCGGCCCGGGCGGGGGGGGGGCCGTGGGGAGCGAGGACCCGCGGGGCGCCCGCCGGTCCCGCCGTCCCGGGCGGGGGCGGTACCGCGGCGGCGGCGCCGGTCAGGGTGATCAGCCGCTTGCCGGCACGCGGGAACTGCCGGCCGGCCGATGCGAGGGCGCGCAGTTCACGGGTGGCGGTGGCGGCATCGGCGGCGTCCGCGCACACCTGGATCAACTCCATGCTTCCGGTTGCATCGCGCGCCAGGAAGTCGACCTCGTAGCCCGCCGGGGTGCGCACGTAGGTCACCTCGCTCCGGCGGCGCTCCAGTTCGATCAGAACCGCGGTCTCCAGCGCATGCCCGACGTTGGCCCGCCCGCTGCGGTCGAACACCGGGATCAGGCCCGGATCGACCGGGTAAGCCTTGCGCGGATTCACCATGCGTTGGCGCTCGGAATTCGATTCCATCCACACCAGCCGCGCCAGGTAGCAGTCGATTCTCCTTCCTGGAAGGAGAACTTCCCACCATCATCGCCTCTTGAAAAGGAGAACTATCGGGCGCACGGTCGGGTACCTTGAGAGTATGAGCGCAGAAGCGGTGTTGCAACAACTCGCGGCGGCGCTGGCCGGGCGGCCGGATTCGGCGGGCGCCACGGTTCACGATGGCCTGCTGATCGTGCGCCGCCCGGACGGGTCGGCCGTATGCTGGCGGGTCGTGGAGCGCGGCCCGTCGTGGTTCCGTCTCACCTCGGTGCGGGACCGGGGTTAGTCCGGCGGATTTTCCGGGAAGTCAGTAGTCGTCGAACACGGCCGGATCGACACCCGGCAGCGTGTCCGCCTTCCAGATGTCCACCGCCGCATCGTTGCTCTGCTCCGCTCCCGGGGTGCTGCGCCCGGCAGCGACCAGGCGCTTCAGATCGGCCACCATCTCCTTCACCACCGCGGGATGTTCGGCCTGCAGGTTGTGGCGCTCCGCCGGGTCGCGCTGCATGTCGTAGAGCTGCACCAGGGGCAACCCGTCGCGGGCCGCGGCGGCGTCGTCCAGCGTCCAGCCCCCCGACCCCGGGCACAGCACCAGCTTCCAGCGCCGGTCGCGGATGGCGAACTTGCCGGATATGGAGTGGTGCACCACGTGGTCGCGGATCAGCTGGCCGCCCTGGCCGCCCGGGTCGCCGCCCCGGAACAGGGGCAGCATGCTCAGGCTGTCTTCGCCGGCGTCGGCCGGCAGCGGTTGGTCCAGGAAGTCGGCGCAGGTGGCCAGCAGGTCGGTCAGGCACACGAGCTGGTCGCTGCTGCTGCCCGGCTCGATTACTCCCGGCCAGCGCGCGATGAACGGGACCCGGTGGCCGCCGTCCCAGGCGTCCGACTTGTAGCCGCGGAAGCCGCCGCTCGGGTGGTGGCCCTGCCCCTCCATCTGGTCGACGCCGATGTAGGGCGCGCAGCCGTTGTCGCTGGTGAAGATGACCAGCGTGTCGTCGGCCACGCCGTGGCGCTCCAGGGAGTCGAGCACCTGCCCGAACACGTCGTCGGTTTCCATCACCAGGTCGGCGTACAGGTTGTTCAACCCGCTGGCGCCGATCCAGCGCTTGTTGACCGACAGCGGGGTGTGCGGCGAGGTCATTGGCAGGTAGAGGAAGAACGGCTGCCGTTCGGCGGCGCGGGCGGCGATGTAGCGGTCGGCCGCACGGGCGAACGCCGGCAGCAACTGTTCGAAGTGCCAGTAGGGCATCGCCGGACCCGGCAGGCTGGCCAGGTTGTCGCCGAGCAGCCGCGCCGGCAGGAACTCGCTCGGCGTGCCGACGGTGGCGTCGTTCTCGATGTAGCAGTAGGGCGGCCAGTTGGGCACGTCGACGCCGAAGTAGGAGTCGAAGCCGCGCGTGGTAGGGCCGCCGGCGATGGTGCGCGAAAAGAAATCGCGCCACCGCGCCCGCTGCCGCTCGGTCGCCTCCAGCTCGGCAGAGGCCGGCTGCCCGGCCCGGTGCGGCGGCAGAAAATCCTCGTCCGCGAGGCTTGGCCACGCGGACGAGGCCGCGGTCGCTCCGGGCTGCGTCCCTGCTGACCCGAACGGCCAGTCCATGCCCAGGTGCCACTTGCCGATGGCGCCGCAGTGGTAGCCGTGGCGCTGCAGCAGCTTGCCGACCGTGAGCCGCGCCGCGTCGATCAGCGGCGGCCCGTACGGGCTGACAATGCCGCGCTGCAGGGGGGAGCGCCAGTTGTAGCGGCCGGTCAGCACGCCGTAGCGGGACGGCGAGCACACCGCCGAGCTGGAGTGGGCGTCGCGGCACACCATGCCCTCGCGCGCCAGCCGGTCGAACTGCGGCGTGGCGATCCTGCCGCCAGAGGCGGTTCCGGCACGCGGATTGAGGCACGACACGTCGCCATACCCCATGTCGTCGACCAGAAAATAGACGACGTTCGGCTTGTTCTCCATCAATCGCTCACCGCCTCCTGGCGCTGTCGTCCTCCACCCCGAGCAGCAGGTGGCCCAGTTCGCCCCGATTCAAGGCCGCGACACCTCCTCAAGATCAGCCTCGACGCTACCGTTGATGCTCGCGAAGGGTAACTCGATCTGAGACGAGCGGGCCGCGAGCGGCGCGGGTTCGTGCTCGGCAGAGTATATGCCGCCCGTCACGGCTGCAACCGCGGTGGGAACAATGAACTGCAGATCGGTCTCCTGGGCGGTCACCACGGGGAAGCCGTAGGGCCCGTTCAAGTGCCGGCAGGGGCGGCCCGCCTCCTCTCGGGACTGCACGAAGTCCAGATGTGCACCCAGACGTCGCTGAGCGGATGCGACACCGAGCGGGACGGCGGTCTCGATGGTGTTGCGGATGGGTTCCTCGAGTCCGCGTTCGATTTCGAATCCGATGCTGGAACGGCCGCCGGCGATGGCGGCAGCGGTGGTCGTCCCGGTGCCGAGAAATGGGTCGAGCACCGTGTCGCCGATCAGCGAGTACATCTGGATCAGCCGGTACGCGAGTTCGAAAGGGTATGCGGCGCTGCGGGTGCGGGTGTCGCGATCATCGACCTTCGCGTTGCCGAGAAGCTGCCTGGCGCCGACCAGGTCGAGCCACACATCGGAGAACCACTTGTTGCGCTCCTCCCAGAAGAAGGCGCTGCGCCGGCGGCGGGCCTTGTCGGCGGGCGAGAACTTGCGCGGGCCGCCGTTGCGGGCGATCAGGATGTACTCGTGTTCGTAGGTGACGTAGGCGCCGGCCGGCAGCATGCCGGAACCGAGAAACTTGTTGGGCGCGTTGGTGGGCTTGCGCCACAGGATGTCGGGCAGCACGGAGAACCCGAGCGCCATCAGGGCCTGCAGGATGCGGCTGTGGTTGGAGAACAGCCGGAACTCGCCGCCGATGTTGCGGGTGGCGTCGCCGATGTTGATGCACGCCAGCCCACCCGGCTGCAGCACGCGGCGGCACTCGCGCCACACCGCGTCGAGGCGGGCGTGCATGGCATCGAACGCCCGATTGCCGTCTTCCGCTGCAAGCGCCTGCGCGACCGGCGGATCGGACGCGGCGAATTGCTCGTCCCACAGCTCGATCATCGGGTAGGGGGGCGAGGTCACCACCAGCGACACCGAACCGTCGGGCACCGCGTCCATCCGGCGCGCGTCGGCGAAGTGGACCTGGTGCCGGGTGGTTTCCACAGTGCCCGGACGTCAGGTGTGGGCGATTACGTCGATCTCGACGCGGAAGTTTCTTGCCAAGCCCACCTGTACCGTGCTGCGGGTCGGGCGCGGCTCGGGAAAGAACTCCTCGTAGACCGCGTTCATATCTGCGAACAGCGCCATGTCGGTCAGGTACACGGTGGCCCGCAGCACCTTGTCCATCGACGAACCGCCCGCCTCCACCAGCGTCTGCACGTTGCTCAGCACCTGCCGCACTTCGGCGGCGAAGTCACCCTCCACCGGCTCTCCGGTGGCTGGATCGACCCCCACCTGCCCGGACACGAACAGCAACTCCCCCCAGCGCAGCGCCGGCGTATACGGCCCGCCCGGCGGCGCCCCCTGCGCGGACATAACGGGTGTCTTTTCCATGCTCATTCTCCTTCGCCTGCCTCGATATGGCCGGTGGCCTGTTCGTTCCAAGGCCAACAACCTCACCCAATGCTAACACATTTTGTCATCTGTGCCACCCCCCGCGCACGTCCTCACCGTCAACCCATACCACATCCGAAGAGCTGGCAACTCGCTCGGTTTATCACCCCCGGTGCTGATCCCTCGACACTCCCTTCGCCTCGTATTATACTGTCGATGTTTTCTACTCGCTACGATCGGCCTCTACAAGCGCACGCACTGGTATAACAGTTCCGTAGTCTGTCGAGGACGTACTTTGTGACAAGGCATTGCGCCGCCAACAAGTCACAACGATACTTGGTTAGTTATGTCGATGGATAGGCACCACGAACAAAATGAGCTCAAGCAGCATCTGCAACGTGCTACGGCGTCGCAAGTCGAACGCCTTGCGGCCTCTCTGATTGCTCGTCTTCTCGGCATTCCCATTGCGGTAGCTAAGCCTGGTTTTCAACACGGCGCGGACGCCGGCACCGCTGGCCGGAACGGGCGCCAACTTCGCATTGAATGTAAGAAGTACAGGGATACCACCAGCCTGGACGAACGCGAGTTGCTTGGCGAGATTGATCAGGCGCTCGCGCGCGATGAGGCACTCGAGGCTTGGGTCCTCGTCACAACTCGCCCCGTTCCAGAGCAACTTGTACATTCGCTTGATCAGAAAGCCGAGCGAATCGGTGTCCCGGTTGTAGTCGTTGATTGGCTGGATAGACCGATCCCGCGATTTGCGGCTCTGTGTGCAGTTGGTCCCGAACTGGTCGCGAAGGAGATATCGAGCGAAGCAGGCAAGTTAGCCCGCTCTCTTCAATCAACTTCGAGGGCAACTGTTGAAACACTAAGGCGCGAGCTTCAAGCTTGGTGTATCGGTTTTCTGTCTGTAAGAAGCCGCTCGCACCAGAAGCTAATGGAAGTATGGAATTCCCCACGAGAGGCAATTGCCACGCTCGGGTACAATGCTGCCGGTGGCGCTCAGCAGCGAAGAATTCGGCGCATGACCGTATATGAAGCGCTAAGTGGCTGGTGGCGAGACTCGCCAATTGATGTACCGGCCGCCGTCGTTGGACTCGACGGCGTCGGAAAGACATGGGCAACACTCGACTGGTTGACCGACGTCAAGGATCGGCTTCCGATTGTCCTCACAATACCATCTTTGACAGCGGTGACCACGGTGGAGTCGGCTACCGGAATAAAGGAACTAATAGCAGATGAACTACACGGTATGACCGGTGTTAGAAATCGGCAATATTGGCTCGGTCGGGTTGATCGGTTTCTATCGCGTCCACCCGATCAAGGGCCCGCGGTTGCGATTTTTTTTGATGGTTTAAACCAGAACTCGTCGGTTGTCTGGGATCGAACAATACAAATTCTTCAGGGTACTCAATTCGCGGATCGTATACGGGTTATCGTGAGCTGCCGCAGTGACTATTTCGAGAATAGGTTGCACAACCTTAACAGACTCTTTGCTTCCTCCGTGCGAATCAATGTTGATCGCTATGACTCGGCCGTGGGCGGTGAGCTTGACAGATTACTCGTCCTGCATGGCGTCAAGAAGACAGAGTTGTATCCGGAGGTAATCCAGTTAGCAAAATCGCCGCGGCTATTCGAACTCGTGATACGTTTTAGGAACGAACTGGTCGACGCGGCGGAAGTTACCGTACATCGACTGCTATGGGAATACGGACGCGAATCTTTCGGGGCTCTGAGCCAGAGGTCGTTTAGCGTGGACGAATGGCATGAGTGGCTAAGGGAGATTTCCGCAAGGTGGCGAGACGGCACACGAGTCTTGTCGCGGAAAGCTCTCAGCGAAACCGTGAGACAACCTTACCTCAACGAAAACGAGGTATATGATCGGCTTAGCGACATCATCGACGGTGGTATGGTCGCGAACGTATCGGGCGAGTTGGTGATAGACCGGACGTTGGTGAACCATGCTCTCGGAGCGGCTCTCTTGGCGTACCTCGATGGCACAAACGTAGTGTCGTTCTCAGATCGGCATGCCAAACTTGTGGAGTGGCTGGACCCGATATCTGGGTTTGACCAGAGAAGCGAGATCCTCCGTGCGGCAGTTTCCATTCTGGTCGCGCAGAAGAGCCCGAACAGATCCATCGCTGGGGTTCTTGTGACCGCCTGGCTGCAGAGCCAAAATATCCCCGACCACCATCGCGAGGAGTTGGTAGCGCTCGCGCCAAGTCTACTCAATGCCCTGTTAGACGCGATCGAGCATTCGGAGGGCCGAGTGTACGGCGCCGCTCGCCTTTGGGCTTCCTATGCGCTACGCTCTATCCCCAGAAATAGCGAGACCGCCATAGTGACGATTCTCGGGCGGTCGTGCCGGTGGCTGCGTACTGTCTCTCGTCAGGTCGATCCACGACGGGTCCGAGACGATGAGTTTGAGAAACGCCGCTCAGTTCGATTCATTGAGCGGATCGGTCGTGATTCCTCGGGATCCCTAATGGTTGCCGGGTGCAAACTGGATCTCGTCAACCACTCAGACAACACAATCGCGCGAATAGTGCCCTCAATCATTGAGGGGTTTCCAATCGCCCGAGCTTTGCCGGTCTTAGCTAACGCTGCTGCCGCCCTCGCTGTGGCCGATACGAGTCCCGCTTGGGGCGGTCTTAGGTGGATCTGTCTGCTTAACGAAGTCGATCCTGACGAGACCGCCGAGGCTCTGCGCCGCTTGTCCCACGAAGTTCGTCAGCGTATCCCCGAGCCCGGATTGCACCCCGATCTCCCGTCGCGGATCTCCGCTCTCTTGCTTTGGCTCACGGGGCAAGCCGAGGATGACAGGGTAGCCGCTTCTATTGACCCTCAGTTCGATCGTTCATGGTCCTACCGAACAGACTATCTCTCTCATCCAGAGACGAGTTTTTTCCCCCTTGAACGACGCCACGCCCCGCTTATACTACGCGCAACCGACCTTTCCGTCCCTCACCGTGTGCAGCGACTAGGCGATCTGTGGTTCGATCCTCACCTTCGACCCGCCCAGACGTTCGTATCCGAAATCGGACAGCACACCGAACGGATTGATGTCACAAAGTTGACTCGCCGCCCAGTCAGGGCCATCGACGATATTGAGTTTGAAAGAATCGAGCCAGCTCTCGCCCGATGTAACCCCAGTGCACTCGCATCGTTGTTGAGGGCCAAGCTGAGAGGTATGAAAGACAGTCCGATCGATGCCCGATATTGGTTGGCTCTTCATTGTACGGATTACATGCTTTTGACGCATCGCGCCGAAGCAGAAGCCGCTCGCGTCCTTCGCCTGCGTTCTAGCGAACTTGACGAATATGACAAGCCTGTCGTATGTTGGAATCTTCTTCTCTCGGAGATTGCTAACTTCGACGTACACCGACAGTTTGTATCGATCATACAAGCGGAGTTGGACTTCGTTCCGATAGAATTCCAATATATCGTTCGTCGGCCAGATGCCACGGATATAGAGATACTAGTCCGCAAGTATCGAGAAGGATCTAAAGAACAACAACACCTCCTGCTTGTCTTGTTGTCGCTTCATCCGGTGGATCTGAACGAGGAGTCATGGGATTGGGTTCACGAGATCGCGCATAGCGCGGCAAGGACTGAAACCAAAATATCTGCATTCGGCATACTCAGCGCGTCCGACCCTGTCAAGTTTGGCCGAGCCTTGGTTGCCCGGGGGTGGTCATGGAGCGTGACCGAAGACATATTCGTGAATCACTATGGGACGTCCGCGCTTATTGAGGCAACCGACGACACTCCTTTCGAAGAGATTGCTTCTCGCCTCGCGCCGTGGCGGCTCCTAGAGTCAGCACGTCGCCGCGGATGCAACCCCGCCGAACTCGACCTGGCGATCGAGCTCTTCGGACGTGTGCTTACGGATTCTACACTCGATCTACTAGATCCCGGAATCGACCTATCGGTCGACCGATCCCTGCGAGAAGACCTTCCATTCGCCTATTCGGTTGCCCCGCGGCCGACGCAGTCTGGGGAGGGCCTCCCATGGATCGGGAATCCTGAAGAACAGCTTAGAGCACACCGTGGCGCGATCGCCACGGCCGAGAGGCATGCCAAGACCGCTTGGAGATCGGGTGCGAGTCTCTACTTGGTCGACCTTCATATGGAAGACTTAAGGGCTGTTCTGGCACACGCTCCCGATGTGGTGGATCGGTGGCTTGTAGGCTGGTCGGAGCCCACGAGGGACTTCATACGGCGGGTCCGCCTCGCTGAGGGCACGTTTCTTGGCCTGTGCGAAGCGCTGATGGAACATGATCCTCCGCGTGGGACCAAGTTGTGGTGCACACTTCGACGGACGTTGGCTACGACGTATGTGGGTGGCGGTGGTGTGGATGATCTTCTACACATGGCCTTTCGCGTACCAGACTCACCGGAAGTGTCGAATCTTCGCTGTGAGTTGCTCGGATTTGGCTTTTGCCACAACGATCGGATGCTATTCGACATCGCACTCGCCGCAACCTACAACGGAAGGAGCGACTGGCTGAAAAACACAATTTCCTCGGATAGGGCTTCCTCGACCACCTGGAGGAACAAGCGGGCGGAAGTACTCGCCGGGTTCACGATAGACAACAGGCTGCCCGTCGAAGGAGCATGGTCAGATGGTGAGATCGAAACGGACGCGGCGGAGCTTCTCCAGAGAGCAGCACGCTCGCGGTGGACAGAGGCCTGTGCGCGGTACTGGTGGGAAGTGTTTCTTCAGTCGCCTGATCGTGATCGGGCGTACGCAGCCTGGGTGTTGTTTCTTCGTTCAGCCGATCGAAGGTCATCGATTTGGACCAAGCAGACATCCCTTGAGGAGAGCGAGATGAGCGATCTCTTGCGTCTCAAGATTGCTCATCATAGAATCAACCATCGGGCCATGCAGCGGGCGCTTACGAAACGCGACGAGAAACTCGAAAAGAGCTATTTGGGTCGCTCAATCGTTGCCGGTGTAGGTCCTTGGGCAAGCGAATTATGAGGCGGCAACGGAAGTGTCTCGAAACAGCGAACTGATCGAATCTGTGTGGCAAGACAATTCGACCCGCACAACATGCCGAGCCGACGAGCGGACGTGTCTCAACTCATCTACTAGGCGCTGAGGCGCTGAATATGGATTGAGTCTCCCCGATGTCGCATCGGGCCAATGAGATGATCCTCACATATCGCTGGGGCATCGACAGATACAGGTCCTCGGACGCGCGACAGATGCGGCTCAAAATGGGAATCGGCCCTTGCATGGTCGCGGCACCGTGCGGCACCATTGCGGGGTGAGCGTTCAAGCCATCACTCCCGCCGGCGCACCGGTCGATGCCGAGGTGCGGGTACCCGGATCCAAGAGCCTGACCAACCGCGCCATGTGCATGGCGGCGCTGGCCTCGGGCACGTCGACCCTGCACAACGCCCTGTTCAGCGACGACACCCACTACTTCGGCGCGGCGCTCCGCGCGCTCGGCATCGAGGTGCGGGAAGATGCCGATGCGGCGATCATCAGCGTCGACGGCCAGGGCGGCGCCATCCCGGCGCAGAAGGCCGACCTGTTCGTCGGCAACGCCGGCACGGCGGCGCGTTTCCTGACCGCGCTGCTGGCCCTTGGCGAGGGCTGCTACACGGTGGACGGGGTGCCGCGCATGCGCGAACGCCCCATCGACGAACTGCTCGCGGCGCTGACCGCCCAGGGCGCGCGCATCACCTCGGACAGCGAGCCGCCGCGCATGCCGTTCACGATCTGCGGCGCCGGGCTGGCGGGGGGCCACCTGGAGATCTCCGGCATGCGCAGCAGCCAGCCGATCTCCGCCCTGCTGATGGTGGCGCCGCTGGCCCAAACCAGCACGACCCTGCACATCACCGGCGAGCTGGTGTCGAAGCCGTTCGTGGGCATGACCACGCGCCTCATGGAGCAGTTCGGCGTGAACGCCGGCGGCGGCAGCAGCCTGTACATCGCCGCCGGCCAGCGCTACCACCCGGTGGACATGGTGATCGAGCCGGACGCCACCAACGCCTCCTACTTCTTCGCGGCCGCCGCGGTCACCGGTGGGCGGGTAACCGTGGCCGGCCTGACGCGCAGCTCGCTGCAGGGCGACCTGGCGTTCCTGGAAGTGCTGCGGCAGATGCGCTGCAAGGTGCGCTGGCGCGGCGACACGGTCACCGTGCAGGGGCCCGCCCAGCTCGCCGGGGTCGACGTGAACCTGGCCCCGATCAGCGACACCGCGCCCACGCTGGCGGCAATCGCGCCGTTCGCCAAGGCGCCGGTCACCATCCGCGGCATCGCCCACACCCGCCTGCAGGAAACCGACCGGGTCACCGCGATGGCCACCGAGCTGCGCCGCCTCGGGGTGCCGGTCGAGGAACGCGACGACGGCCTGCGCATCGAGCCGGCCGCGCCGCGCCCCGCCACCGTCGCAACCTACGACGACCACCGCATGGCGATGGCGTTCGCGGTCACCGGCCTGCGCGCGCCCGGCATTGCCATCGCCAACCCCGGCTGCACCGCCAAGACTTTCCCGGACTACTTCACCCGCTTCGCCCAACTGCAGGGCTGAACGGCAGCACGCCGCAGCGCGCCCGAGTGCGCCAGCTACCGCCGCGGCCTTGCGCCGGGAGACCGCCGGTCGGCGGGCTCGGCGGGGGGGGGGGGGGGGGGGGGGGGGGGGGGGGGGGGGGGGGGGGGGGAGGCCGCCGGTCGGCGGGCGGGGGGGGTGCGGCGGGCGCGGGTTGCGGTTCGGCGGCGGTGGCGATGGCGCCGAGGGCCTGCAGGGTGAGGCGTGCCTTCTCCTGCTCGAGCGGGTGCGGGTGCACGCCGGAGATCGGCGCGTGGGTGCCGCCGGCGCCCGAGATTACCGCGGTATGCCCGGCCGGAAACAACGATATGGTCTCGGCGAACGGCTCGATGAACTTGTCGAAGTGCTCGATGACGTAGGCGGCAACGGCGGACTTGCCGCCGGCGCGCAGGATCTCGATGGTGCGCGTCAACTGGTCGATCTCCGCCTGGGCGCGGCCGCGGATCTCGGCGGCCGTCGTCTTGGACTGCAGTACCATCCGTTCCCGTTCCGCGTCGGCGGGAATCAGAATCTCCGCGCGATACCGCTCGCGCAGCATCTCGATGCGCTGCTTTTCGGCGCCGATCTGCGCCTTGATGCCGGCCACGTTGGCCACCGCGTCGCGCTCCGCCCGTTGCACGCCGATGGCGCTGCGCTGGCCCTGCTGGGCCACTTCCACGCGGGTATGGGCAAGCAGGCTCTCCTTGGCATTGGAGGCCTCCCGCACCGCCACCTCGGCGCGCCGGTTCTCCGACTCCTCCTTGGCGGCGGCGCGCGCCTGTGCCTGCGCGGCGCGCGACTGCGCCTCGGCGTTGGCCGACTGAATGCGCTTCAACAGCGCGATGTACAGTTCCGGCTCGCGCACCCCTTCGAGGCGGTGGTCGTCCACGTCGGCAATGTTCATCGCGGTGATTTCCAGCCCGATCCCCTCCAGGTCGGCCTTGCACACCCGGATCATGTTCTGCACCAACCGGTCCTTGTCGGTCATCACCTCTTCCGGCGTCATGGTGGCGATGGAGTCGCGCAGGTGGCCTTCGATGATGCCGGTCGCGATGCCGGTCAGTTCGTTCCAGTCGCGCGTCATCAGCAGGATGCGGCGGATCGCGTTGCGCAGCCCTTCACCAGACGAGGCTACGGCGAAGCTGACGGTGGCGACCACGCCGAGCGGCACGATGCCGGCGGCAATGGCCGACTCCACCCGCACGCTGATGGTGCGCGGGCGCATATCCATGCGGTAGAAGCGGTGGATCAGCGGGAATACGAACACCCGCCCGCCGCGCACCGAGGAGAACGACTTGCCCTGGCCGGCGACGATCGCCAGTTCGTCGGCGCCGACGATCTTCATCTTGGTGATGAGTTGCAGGACCAGCGTGATGAGCACGAGCAACGCGAAAATGACAATGAAGCCGGTCATGCCCGCACCTCCTCGCCGGCATCGGCCGCGGCGGCCCCGGCACGCTGGCCGAGCAGTTCCTTCACGCTGATGCCGAACCCTTCCTCGAACCGCTGCAGGAAGTCGACGAACGCGTCCGGGCCGCGATTGAGCAACCCGTTCATGCCGCGCTCGTCGTCCATGATCACCACGCTGTCCACCTTCAACCCGCGCGCATGCTTCTCGTAGGCGGCAAACAGGGTGGGAAGCTGCTGCTGGACGAACAGGGCGATCTTGCCCGCATCGCCGGCGTTGGCGACCAGCGTTGCCTTCTGGTCGAGCAGGTCATTGTGGGTCGACTCGATGATCTGCACCGCCTGATTCTGGCCGTCGGCCAGGGTCTCGGCCGCGCGCCGCTTCGTATCCGCCTCCAGGGTGATGTCGGACACGTTCTTCAGCTTGCGCAACTCGACGGCGATTTCCTGTACGGCGCGCTCGCCTTCGCTCTCGGCGCGGGCGATGGCGCTGTCGGTCTCCTGCCTGGTCTGTTCCACCTCCGCCTCGCACTTGCGGCGCAACACCTCGAGCTCCTGCTGGGCGGCGATGATCTGCTCGTCGGCGCTGTTCTCGGCCACCGCCTCGCGCCGGTTGGCATCCGATTCGGACCGCTCGGCCTGCGCCTTCAGGCGCGCCTCCTCGATCTCCACCTCCTGCCGCTTCCGGGACAGCGTCTTGTTGGCCAGATTGGCGATGTAGTTGGAGGTGTCCCAGATCTTCTGCAGCGACACCGACACCACGCGCATGCCGAAGGTGCTCAAGTCCTGGTTGGTGTCGCGCAGCAACTCGCCGCGGAACTGGGCGCGCTCGCCTTCGGTGTCATCGTCGACCTCGTCCTCGGCCCGCGCCAGGCTGTCGCCCTCGCCGGCGCGGTCGCGCTCCTCCACGCTCTCCACCATGCCGATCGCCTGCAGCGGCGTGGTCTTGTTGAGCGCGCCGCGGAAGTTGCCGACCATGGTCTGCTGAATCTGCTCCTGGATCTCGGCGCGCGACTTGCCCATGAGGCGTTCCACGGCGGAGTAGAGCAGCCCGTCGTCCTCGTGGTCCACGCATACGCAGGCGGTGGCGTCGGCGCCGACGGTGATGCCGTTGGCCGAGTTCACCCCCTCCACGCGCACGTCGATCGGGATGGTGCTCAGACCCAGGCCCTGCACGCTCTGGAAGAACGGGACGACAAACGTCCACCCGCCGCGCTGCAGGCGAAAGCCGTAGCTCTTGCCGCGAATGTTGGTCTTGGCGCCGGTCACCACCAGCACCTGGTCAGGCGGGCATACCCGGATCACCGAGCGCAGCAGCCCGATGGCGAATACAAACGCCACCACCGCGGCCACACCGCCGCCGACATATCCTTCTATCATGGTTCCTCCCTGCGTACGTAGACGCATTGTTGGGTAATTCGCGAAATAACGACCTGCTCGCCGGAAGCGAACTCCTCGCTACCGTCTTCGGCGCGCGCGTAGCGCTCGGCAACGCTCTGTCCGAACAGCACGCGCACCTTGCCCATGCTGCCGGCGGCAATCGGCACGATCACCGTTCCCGGTTCCATGAGCAGTTCCTCGTCGTGCAGCGACGAGTCGAGGCGGGTGCGCTGGAAGCGAAAGAACAGCCTCGCCAGCACCGACATCGACACGCCGCCGGCCAGCGACCAGACCAGGCTTCCGACCGGACCGGAGCCGAATGCCCCCGCCGCCAGCCCGAAAGGACCGAAGCCGAGGCAGAAGTAGACCAGGGTGCGCAGCCACCGCAGAAACGACAGCACCGGCGCTCCGCCGCCGTCGTCCTGGGCGCCCGCCTGATCATCACCGGCACCGCCGCCGATCAGGCCGAGCAGGTCGACCACCGTTACGCCGACGCCGAAGATGGCCGTCAACCAGAACAGGCCGGTCAGCACAATCCGGTCTCCGCCGGCGCCGCCGTCACCGTTCCGGTCACGCGCACCGTGCCTCCGTCACTTCGCCGCGCGTCACAACGATCTCGCGCAACGGAAGCCAAGGTTGGCGGTCGAGCTGTCCGGCGAGTTGCTGGTGCGGGCGCCGACCCGGTAACGGTTACAGTAGGAGCGGTGGCACAGGAACGAGCCGCCGCGCATCACCCGGTTGCTGCCGCGCGGTGGACCGGTTGGGTCGGCGCGCGGCGCGGTAAGGTGATGGTCGGGGCTGAACCAGTCCGCACACCACTCCCACACGTTTCCGGCCACGTTGTGCAGCCCGTAGCCGTTGGCCGGAAAGGCCCTGATCGGACAGGTGCCGGCGTAGCCGTCGGCGGCGCGGTCGTGTTCCGGGAAGGTGCCCTGCCAGATGTTGCAGTGGTGCCTGCCGCCCGGGGTGAGGTCGTCGCCCCAGGCGTAGCGGCGCTGTTCCAGGCCGCCGCGCGCGGCATACTCCCACTCCGCCTCGGTGGGCAACCGCTTGCCGGCCCACGCACAGTACGCCTCGGCATCGGCGTGCGACACGTGCGTGACCGGATGGTCCTCCCGCTTGCGGACGTGCGAGCCGGGGCCCTCCGGGCGCTTCCAGCAGGCGCGGTCCACCGCGTACCACCACGCCAGGCCGGGCACCGTGCGCACCAGGTTCATCTTGAACGCGCTCTTCGGGACGTGGTTGCGGAACACGAACGACCAGCCGAAGTGCTCGGCCTCGGTAACGTAGCCGGTGGCGTCGACGAAGGCGGCGAAGTCGGCGACGCTCACCGCGCACAGGTCGATGGCGAAGCCGCGCAACGACACCTCGCGCACCGGGCCCTCGCCGTCGGCGGGAAAGCCGTCGCCGGCCTCGGCACCCATCAGAAACGCCGCCGGCTGCAACTCGCGCATCGGGCGGCCGTCATCGTGGGCTCCTCCGACCGCTGCCCGCGCGCCGTTGGGGGCCCGGTGCGTGGACGTGCCGCCGCGCGCGGGCGGCTGCGGTGCGCAGCATCCTCCGGTCACCCGGCCACCTCCGGTGCACCGGTCGGGCCAGTCACTGACATCTGCACTGGGTCCACTGGCATCTGCACCACCTCGGCTCTCTTTGCACCCGCGGCGCTCGCCCGCACGCACCGTGCCGCTTCGCTTCATAGTGTACCGTGCCTGCCAGCGCTCTGGCACCGCTCGCCGCGCCCGGCGGCTCGGGTGCCAGTGGCGCTATCCGTGACACCGCAGAAACTCTGCCATGAAACCCGCCAGCGCGCGGCAGCTCGCTGGCGATACCGCGTTGTACAGCGATGCGCGCAGGCCGCCAACCGAGCGGTGGCCGCCGAGGCCCATGAAGCCGGCGGCGGTTGCCTGGTCCAGGAACAGCGGCTCCAACTCCGCATCGGCAAGACGCCAAGTCACGTTCATGTGCGACCGGCTCTCCGGCAACGCGTGGCCGCGGTAGAATCCCCCGGATTCGTCCAGCACCCGGTACAGGGTGCGCGCCTTGGCGCGGTTGCGGCGCGCCATCTCCTCCAGGCCGCCGATGTCGTCGCGAATCCAGCGCGTCACCAGGAGCGTTACGTAGATGGCGAAGACGGGCGGCGTGTTGAGCATGGAGCCCGCATCGGCCAGCCGCCGGTAGTCGAACATTGCGGGCAGCGACGGCGCGGCGCGTTCCAGCAGCTCGCGTCGCACGGCTACCAGCGTGAGCCCCGCCGTACCCAGGTTCTTCTGCGCACCGGCGTAGATCATCGCGCAGCGCTCGACCGGCAGCGGACGCGACAGGAGCTCCGAGGAGGCATCGCAGATGGCCGGAACCGGGCCGAACTCCGGCAGCTCCCGGAACTGCGTCCCTTCGATGGTTTCGTTGGCCGTGTAGTGCACATAGGCGGCGCCGGCGGCCCGCGCTGGCGGAAACGCGAGCTCGTCCGGACGCGGCATGCGGCGGTATCGTTCGCCGGCGCCGTCCCACAGCACCGCGCTGCCGCCCGCCAGCCCCGCCTCGGCGTGTGCCGTACGGCTCCAGTACCCGCTCACCACGTACTCGCCGCAACGTCCGCTGGCGGCAAGGAAGTTGATCGGAATCAGGGCGAACTGCTGCCGCGCGCCACCCTGCAGGAACAACAACTTCCAGGCGTCGCCGATGCCGAGCAGTTCGCACAGATTGGCCTCGGCCTCGGCCAGGATCTCCTCGAACCGGGCCGAGCGGTGGCTGATCTCCAGAATCGTGGCGCCGGCGCCGGGCAACTCGCGCAGCGCCTCCCGCGCCGCCGCCAGCACCGGCAGCGGCAATGCGCCCGGGCCGGCGCCGAAGTTGTGCAACCGCCCAGGCGGCGCCCCCGATTCCGGTACCCGCGAGTCCGGCGAGTGGAGCGATTCTGTAGTTCCGTGAAGTTCGCGCAAGGCAAACAAAGTACCATCGACCCGGCGCGTCTCGCCAGCGGCGTGCACGACAGGATACTTGCTAACCTTGGCGCCTGCCGCGTGCGCCCCGCGCGCCGAATCTGTACGCGCCGGTTGCGGTGGGGTACGTTGGTGCAGATGAGTGGCGCAATCTGCCATGCCACGCGCCCGAAAGCGTCGCCAGCCGGGGCTTTCCGTGCCTTCCGACGCGGCGGGATAGTTGTTGCCGGGTTGTTGGCGGTGTTGGCCCTGTTTGCGCTTCCGGGATGCAGCGTGCAGCGCCTGGCCACCCGCGCCAGCGCCGGGCTGGTGGCCGACAGCTTCGCCGCCGTCAATGCCGAGGAGGATCTGGAACTTGCCGAGGGCGGTGCGGCCGCGGGGTTGCCGTTGCTGGAGGGGGTGCTGCGCGGCGATCCCGATGCCGTCGACGTGCGCCTGCTGGCCGCGGAGGCGTACTCCGGCTACGCGCTCGCGTTCGTGGAGCAGGACGATCCCGAACGCGCCGCCGGCCTGTACCGACGGGCGCGCGACCACGCCCTGCACGCCTGGGCGGTGGCGGCACGGCGCGGCGGGGTCGCGCAACCGGGGGACGGGTTGTGGTTCGACCTCGACGCGCTCGAACGGTACCTGGCCAGCCTCGACCCGCGCTTCGTGCCGGCCGTCTACTGGACTGTCCAGGGCTGGGGCGGCATGGTCAAGAACCGGCCGAGCGACCCGGAGCTATTGGCCGACGTGCCGGTGCTGCAGGCACTGGCGCGCTTCGTGCTGCGCCACGATGCCGGCTACGGCTACGCCGGCGCCCACGTATTGCTCGGCGCCCTGTCCGGTTCGCTGCCGGCGATTCTCGGCGGTGCGGCGGAGGCGCGCGACCACTTCGAGGCAGCTCTGAGCCTTACCGGCCGGCGCTTCCTGATGACCCACGTGCTGTACGCCGCCACCTACGCCGTGCAGGTACAGGACCGCGCGCTGTTCGAACGCCTGCTCGACGAGGTACGCGGCGCCGACCTGGATCTGCTGCCGGAACGCCGCCTGGCCAACGCGGTCGCCCAGCAGCGCGCCGGCTGGCTGGCGCGCGCGGTCGACGAACTGTTCCAATGACGGCGATGATGGCGGCCATGTGCACTAGTGTGGTGTCCCGCACGTTGTTACTTACACGCCGCGCGCCGGCCCCCGGCCCCGCCACCCGACGAAGCGGCCATGGGACTGCGCCGCCGGCCTGCTCCCGCTGTTGCCAGTTCCGTGCGCGGCACTTCGCCGCCGGCGCCAGCGCTCACACCAGGTCACGCTTGCGCCCGCGTCTTGCGGCGGCAATCGTCGCCGCGGTCGTCGTCCTCGCGCCGGCGGCGGCCACGGCAGAGCAGATCGTGAAGATCGCGACCCTGGCTCCGGAGGGCAGCACCTGGATGACCGTGCTGCGCGCCTACCAGGCGGCGGTCGAGGAAGCGAGCGGCGACCGGCTGCAGTTCCGCATCTTCCCCGGCGGCGTGTCTGGCAGCGAGGCGGACATGCTGCGCAAGCTGCGTTTCGGACAGCTCGACGCGGTCGCCCTGACCGGCGCCGGCCTGGGCCTGGTGGTGCCGGAAGAGCGTGTCCTCGACGGCGCGTTGCTGTTCCGGGACGACGCGGAAATCGACACAGTGTACCGGCAGTTCACCCCCGAGCTGGAACAATTGTTTGAAGAGCGCGGCTACGTGGTGCTGGGCTGGGCCGAGGTGGGCCCGATCTACCTGTTCAGCACCAGCCCGGTGGCGTCCGTGGAGGACTTGCGCCGGTTACGCTGGTGGATGCTGGAGGGCGACCCGCTCGCGGCCGCGATCTTCGCTGCGTTCGGCGCCGACCCGGTGCCGCTGCACGTCGCGGATGTGCTGACCGCGCTGCAGACCGGCGTCGTCGACGGCGTCTACTCGTCGCCGCTCGCGCTGCTGGCGCTGCAGTGGTTCAGCCGCGTGGATTTCCGCCTGGACCTGCCGCTCGGGCACGCCTCGGGCGCGCTGCTCATGAACCGGCGCACGTTCTCGCGCCTGGCCCCCGAACTGCAGGGGCTGCTGATCGACAACGGGCGCCGCTTCATGGCCGAGTTGCAGCAACGCAGCCGCGCGGACAACGAGGCGGCGCTGGCGGCGCTGGCGCGGCGCGGGGTGCAGCCGGTGGCGCCCGGCCCCGGCGCGGCCGACCTGCTGCGCGCGCAGGGCGCCGTCGCGCGCCGCTCGCTGGTCCCCGACCTGTACCCGGAGACGCTGCTCGACCGCGTCGAGGACGCCCTGGCGGCGCACCGCTCCGGCACGACCTCATGACCGCCGGCTCCACCGGCCATGCACGGCAGCGGCCGTCCGGCATATTCCTGCGCCGCTGCGCGCGCTGGGACGCGGCACTCGCCGATGTGGAGACCCTGCTGTTGGCAATCCTGATCCTCGGCTCGCTGGCTGCTTCGCTGGTGCAGATTGCGTTGCGCAACCTGGGCCTGCCGGCGCTGCCGGAGACCGACACCGCGGTTCGCCGGGGGGTGCTATGGATCGCGTTCATCGGCGCCTCGCTGGCCGCCTTCCGTGGCACTCACTTGGCGGTCGACATCGCCGAGCAGGTGCTGCCGGCGCGCGCCAACCGCATGGTGAACGCCGCTGCCGGCCTTGTCGCGGCCGCCGTTACGGCCCTGCTGGCGGTGTCCTCAGCGCGATTCGTGGTGGCCGAACTGGCGTTCGCCGGACCGGGTGCCGCGGCCGCGACGGCAGTCATGCCGCTCGGGTTCGCCGTGATTACCCTGCGCTTCCTGCTCGGCGCCGCGCGGCGCCTCACCGGCTCGGACGGCGGGCCGCAGAACAAGGCCGCGCAGGGTCGGCCTGCCGGTGGCTCGGTCTCGCACCCGCGGTTGCGACGCGGCGCGGAACAAGACCGCGCTCCCTCCCTGGCAGGCGGCCCCGCCCCCGGCGGGGCCCGGCGCCGGCTCGGCAAGCGCGGTCCGTCAACGCGGAGACCCTGACGACTGCCGCCCTGGGCATAGCCGGCGGCGCCCTGCTGCTGGCCGCCGCACTCGGCGGCGTACCGCTGTTCGCGCTGATTGCCGGCGCCGCCCTGGCCGGGCTGGCGCTGGCCGGCATCGATCCCGCCGTGGCGGCGCTGGAGTTCAACCGCCTCGGCTCGCTGCCCACGCTCACAGCGCTGCCGCTGTTCGCGTTCGCGGGGCTGGTGCTCGCCGAGAGCCGCGCACCGCGCCGTTTCCTGCTGCTGGCGCGTGCCCTGTTCGGGCGGCGGCCCGGCGGCATGGCGGTGGCCGTGGTGGTGGTGTCCGCCGGCTTTACCGCGTTCACCGGCGCCTCCGGCGTCACCATCATCGCGCTCGGCGGGCTGCTGTTGCCGGCCATGCTGGCCGCCGCGCGCGTGCAGGGCCGCCGCCACCCGGAACGCCACGCCATCGGCCTGATCGCCGCCGGCGGCGTGCCCGGACTGCTGCTGCCGCCGAGCCTGGCGGTGATTGTGTATGCGATTACCGCGGAGGTCAGCGTCGACCGGCTGTTTCAGGCCACCGCCGTGCCGGGGCTGCTGCTGGTGGCCAGCCTCACGCTGTACGCCACCATCGCCCGCCGCCGTAGCGCGGCCGGCAGCGCCGCGGCCGGCGCCGCGCGGGCTGCGCCGGCAGGACCAACCGGGGCAGCGGCGCGGAGTCCGGGCGCGGGAGCCGGGCGGGCCGCGCTCGGCAGCCGGGCCGCCGTACGCCGCGCCGCCCGCGCCGTGCGGCTGTGCGGCTGGGAGCTGCCGCTGCCGGCGGCGGTGGTGGGCGGCATCTACCTGGGCGCCATCACCGTAACCGAGGCGGCGACGCTCACCGCCGCCTACGTCCTGGCGGTGGAAGTGCTGATTCGCCGCGAAATCGATCTGCGCCGCGACCTGCCCGGCATCGTGCGCAACACCGGCGCGCTGGTGGGGGCGATCCTGCTGGTGGTAGGAGCCGCCCTTGCCCTGACCAACGTACTGGTGGACGCCCAGGCGCCGCAGCGCCTGCTGGCCGCGGTGACCGCGCACATTGAGCACCCGCTGCTGTTCCTGCTGGCGCTGAACGGGGTGCTGCTGGTCGCCGGCATGCTGGTCGACATCTTCTCCGCCATCGTGGTGCTGGTGCCGCTCATTGTGCCGGTGGCCGCCGCGCTGAATATCGATCCGCTGCACCTCGGGGTGGTGTTCCTGGTCAATCTGGAGGTGGGCTACCTCACGCCGCCGGTGGGCATCAACCTGTTCGTGGCGCGTTTCCGGTTCGCGCGGCCGCTCACCGCAATCTACCGCGCCGCGCTGCCGTTCGCCCTGGTGCTGATCGCCGCCCTGCTGCTGATCACCTACTTGCCGCCGCTGTCCCTGTTCCTGCCCCGCCTGCTCGGGTCGCACTGACCCCGCCGGCGGCGCCACTCGGGCTCAGGCGAACAGTGCGAACACCGTAGTAAGCGAGGTGATGACGACGAACCCGACGCCGATCATCCAGGTCAACGTCGTGAAGCGGGCATTCATGTCTTCGAAGCGCTTGTCACTGTGGGCTCTCGACTCCGCGAACCGCACGTCGACCGCGTCGAAACGCTTGTCGACCGCGTCGAAGCGCTTGTCGACCGCGTCGAAGCGCTTGTCGACCGCATCGAAGCGCTGATCGACCGCATCGAAGCGCTGATCGACCGCGTCGAAGCGCTGATCGACCGCGTCGAAGCGCCTGTCAACCGCCGCGAAGCGCTGGTCACTCTGGGCAGTCGATTCCTCGAAGCGCTGGTCGACTGCCGCGAAACGCCGGTCACTCTGGGCGTTCGACTCCGCAAACCGCCGGTCACTCTGGGCGTTCGACTCCGCGAAACGCCGGTCACTCTGGGCATTCGACTCCGCAAACCGCTTGTCGGTCGCGGCGATCAACTCCTCGAAGTGCCGGTCGACTGCTGCGAAGGGTTGCACCACGAAGTTGAACCTCTCGTCCATCAACGTGCGCTGCGCTTTCAGCTCTTCCTCGACCCGGACCATCCGCTCAAGGAGCTGCACGCCCACGCTGCCAAGATCCACGCGGGGAACCATCTCCTCCACGATCTCGCGCAGCCACGGCTTGACGTACTCTCCTACGCGACCTACGTCTTCGTCCCTCAGGCTCATTGGCTCTACCACTTCGGCCTCCTCACTATACACAAAAGGGGCGCGGGCAGCGACGCTTCATCCGGCCCACCCCGGCCACCCGGCCACTAGTCGATCAGCGCGTTGCGGCGCAGGAATTCGAGGATCAGCGGCCACTGCCGCGGGCAGTTGTTGTGCCCGCAGGGGAGAGGGACCGGCTCGGTGCCGGCAGCGCGAGCCAGCGTCTCGCCGTGGGAGTAGGGAATGACGCGGTCGCGGTGGCCGTGCAGCACCAGCGCAGGAGGCGCACCGGCCGCGATCACCGCCAGACTGTCGAACGGATCGAGCACCAGCGCCGCCGGCACGAACCAGGGCATCAGGTCGGCCATGCTGGTGAAGGTGGATTCCAGGATCAACGCGGCGACCGGACGCGCGGCGGCCAGCTCGCAGGCGGCCGCGCCGCCGAGCGAACGCCCGTAGGCCGCGATGCGCCGCGCATCGATCTCCGGGCGCCCGCGTGCGAAGTCGTAGGCCGCGATGATTGCCGCGGTGATGGAGTGGTGGGAGGGCCGGCCGCCCGAGCGTCCATAGCCGGGATACTCGACCAGCAGCACCGCAACACCGGCATCGGTCATGGCGGCAAACGGCGCCACCCAGTGATCGATCAGCTCGCCGTTGCCGTGCGTGTAGATGATCAGCGGAAAGGGCCGGGTGCCGGCGGCCGGCGACAGCAGAAGCGCCTCCCAATCCCGGTTCGGGCCGAGCCACACCTGTTGCGCGCCGTCCGGCAGCGCCGCGGGCTCCGCTGGACGCGGCGGGCGCGGATACGTTACCGGCCGCTGCAGGCCGAGCACGACACCGAAGTACAGCGCCGCCGCCAGCAGCACGACCACCGCGACGGCGGCCAACCGGCTACTCCGCACGCGCACCGGCGCGCCCACTCCGGCGACAACCGCCGCGGCCAGGTGTTGCAGGCGGTCGCCACCCGCCGGCGTGCTCCGCAATCCGTTGCCAACCTTCCATCCGTCACCAACCAGCTTACCGCCCCAGGAACCCTCGCGGCACCGACGCCGCGGTGTGGCACTGGGGCAGCTCGGACCCCTTGAGCGGAAGCCGCGGGGCAATGACAATAGCGGGGTGCGAGTGGGCCCTTCCGTTGCAGGAACCGTTGCAGGGACTGTTGCAGAAACGCGCGACGTGCTCAGCTACCTGAGCCACTACCGCGGGCGCCTGTTCGTGCTGCGCATCGCGGACGACCTGCTCGGCGCCCCGCTGTTCCCGATGCTGATCAAGGACATCGTGCTCCTGCAGCGCATGGGCATCCGCATCGTGCTGGTGCCGGGCGCGCGCCACGCCATCGACGCCGCTCTCGGGGATGCGTCGCGTGGCGCGGCGGCCGGGGCCGCGCCGCCTGCCGGCATCGGCGAACGGCGCGTCACCGCGGACGCGGACATGGAGACGGTCATCGCCGCATCCACCCGGGTAGCCAACGAAATCCTCGCGCTGCTCACCGAGAGCGGCGCCCGCGCGGTGGCCGGCAACTGGGTACGCGCGCGCACCGCGGGCGTGGTGGACGGCGTCGACTACCAGCGCACCGGCCGCGTTGAGCGCGTCGATGCCAAGCTGCTGTCTGCCCTGCTGGAGACCGACGCGATCCCGATCATCTCCAACATCGGCTGGAACGCGGTCGGCAAGTCCTACAACATCTCCAGCCTGGAGCTGGCCGTGGCGGCGGCGCAGGCGATGCGGGCGGCCAAGCTGTTCCTGGTCGGCACCGCGGCCGGGGTCGCGGCAGTGCCCGGCACGGGGTCGGAACTCGCCTCCCGCGCTGACGGCTTCTACTCCAGCATCGACTACCGCGCCGCCGAGCGTCTGCTGCAGCGATACCGCGACCGTTTCGACGCCAACCACGCGGCGCTCGTGGACGCGGCGGTGAGCGCCTGTGCGGCCGGCGTCGACCGCGTGCACGTGGTGGACGGGCGGCGCGACGGCATCCTGATCGACGAGATCTTCTCGGCCGACGGCGCCGGCACCATGTTCTACGGCGACCAGTACATCCACGTGGTGGCCGCCGGCGCCACCCACGTGCCGGAGATCATGCGCCTGCTGCAGCCACAGGTGGACGCCGGCCTGCTGGTGCCGCGCACCGCCGGCGAGGTCGCCGACCGGCTCGGCGACTACTACGTCTACCAGGTCGACGACACCGTGCAGGGGTGCGCGGCGCTGCGCCTGCTCGACGGCGACACCGCCGAGATCGAAAGCCTGGTGGTAAGCGAGAGCTACCGCGGCGGCGGCACCGGCGCCCGGCTGGTCTCCTTTCTGCTCGGCGAGGCGCGCCGCCGCGGCGCCCGGCGCGTCGTGGCGCTCACCACCCAATCCGCCGATTTCTTCATGGAACAGGGGTTCGTCGAGACCACGCCGGACATCCTGCCGGGCGGACGCGCCTACGACCGCGCCCGCAACTCGCGGGTGTTGCTGAGCGACCTGTAGCCCCTGTAGCCGCGCGGCACGTTGCTCAGCGGCACCGGCTTGCTATAAGTTTTTGCGACGGTGAGCACGATTGGCTTCATAGGGGCGGGCAACATGGGGTTTGCCCTGGCGCGCAGCCTGCAGGAGGCCGGCCTGGCACCACGCATTGCGGTGTTCGATCCGGTTGCCGAACGGTGCACGCTGTTCGAGCGCGAGTTGACCGGCGTCACCGTGGCCGGCGACGCGGGGACGGTGTGCCGGGACGCCGAGGCCACCTTCCTTGCGGTCAAGCCGCAGGACGTGCAGGCCGCGACCGCCGCCGCCGCCGGCAGCGACGCGCTGATCATCTCCATCCTCGCCGGCGTCTCGCTGGCCGACCTGGGCGCCCGGCTGCCGCGTGCGCGGCTGGTGCGGGTCATGCCCAACACGCCGTGCCTGGTGGGTGCGATGGCGGCCGGTTACGCCGCGGCGGAGGGCGTCGGGAGCGGCGACCGCGCCCTCGTGACGCGCCTTCTGGCCGCCGCAGGGGTGGCGATCGAGGTGCCGGAGGAGCAGCTCGACGCGGTCACCGGCCTGAGCGGCTCGGGACCCGCCTACTTCGCCCGCTTCATCGAGTGGCTGAGCGCCGCCGGCGTGCAACAGGGACTCGCCCCGGACGTGGCGGCGGCACTTTCCGTGCAGACCGCGCTCGGTACGGCACTGCTGATGCAACGTCAGGAGATGGCGCCCGCCGCCCTGGTCGACATGGTCAGCTCGCCGGGCGGTACCACCGTTGCCGGACGGCGCGAGCTGGAGGCGGGCGCGGTGCAGGCGGCGCTGGAGCGCACCGTGGCCGCGGCGACCGCGCGCAGCCGCGAACTGGGAGCGTGAAAAAGATGCCTCTGCACGGCCCGCGGGCCGATATTCTTGGACGAGTGGTATGACGGTACGCGAGATGGCCGAGGCGGCCCGCACCGCCAGCCGGCGGTTGGCCAACGCCTCCACGGCAGCCAAGAACGCCGCGCTGGAACGAATCGCCGCCAACCTGGAGGCGCGGCGGGACACGATCGTGGCCGCCAACCGGGCGGACCTGGAACACGCCGCCGGCGCCGGCGGGGCGGGGGCGCGCCACGCCCGGGGCGTCAAACCGGGCGGACCGGGCACCCGCCGCCGGCGCCGGCGTGGCGGCGCCGCTGATCCAGCGGCTGGGCCTGGAGAAGAAGTACGCCGGCGTGGTGGACGGGGTGCGGCAACTGATCGCGCTGCCCGATCCGGCCGGCGAGATCCTTGGGCGCCGGCGCCTGGATGACGATTTCGTGCTGACCCGGATCGCGGTACCGATCGGGGTCCTTGGCATCGTCTTCGAGTCGCGCCCGGACGCGCTCGTGCAGATCGCCACGTTGTGCCTGAAATCCGGCAACGCCGCCATTCTCAAGGGCGGCTCGGAGGCGAGCCGCACCAACGCCGCGCTGTTCGACGCCATCGACGCGGCGCTGCGCGAGGATCCGGCGCTGGCCGGCGCCCTGCACCTGGCCGAGACGCGCGCCGAGATCCAGTCTCTGCTTGCCCTCGACGACCTGGTCGACCTGATCATCCCACGCGGCAGCAACGAGCTGGTGCGCGACATCAAGGATGCCACGCGCATCCCGGTGATGGGTCACGCCGACGGCATCTGCCACGTGTTCGTCGACGCCGGTGCCGACGTGGCGATGGCCGCGCGCATCACCCGCGATGCCAAGACGCAATACCCGGCGGTATGCAACGCGGCCGAGACGCTGCTGGTGCACGAGGCGATTGCGCCACGCTTCCTGCCGGCGGCGGCCTTGGCATTGCGGGATGCGGGCGTGGAACTGCGCGGCGACGCCGCCACCCGCGCGCTGATCGAGGCGGCACCGTGCAGCGACGCCGACTGGGACACCGAGTATCTGGACCTGGTGCTGGCCATCAAGGTGGTCGCCGGATTCGACGAGGCGGTCGAGTTCATCAACGCGCACGGCAGCCACCACACCGACACCATCGTCACCGCCGACGCCGCGGCCGCCGAGAGCTTTCTCTCGCGGGTCGATTCCGCCACCGTGCTGTGGAACGCATCGACCCGGTTCGCCGACGGCTTCCGGTTCGGCATGGGTGCCGAGGTGGGCATCTCCACCAATCGTGTGCACGCCCGCGGCCCGGTCGGGCTGGACGGCCTGGTTACCTACAAGTACCAGGTGCGCGGCTCCGGCCAGGTCGTGGCCGACTACGAGAGCGGCGCACGCTCGTACCGCTACGAGGAGCTTCCCACGTGACCCGGCTGATCAAGATCGGCAGCGCCCTGATCAGTCCTTCCGGGCGGCTCGATCACGTGTTCCTGGTCTCCAAGTGCACGGAGATCGCCGCGCTGCTGGACGCCGGCGACCGGGTGGTGCTGGTCAGCTCCGGGGCGGTCGCGGCCGGCATGGAGGTGACCGACCACAGCGAACGCCCGAGCGAGACCCTGGAACTGCAACTGCTCGCCGGCATCGGCCAGACCCGGCTCATGAAGTACTACCGCGATTACCTCGGCTACTACGGGCGGCAAACCGCGCAGCTGCTGCTGACCCACCACAACTTCGCGTCGTCCAGCGAGGAGCTCACCGTGAGCCGGCTGCTGGAGGCGTACCTGGAGCGCGGCATGGTGCCGATCATCAACGAGAATGACGTGGTCAACAAGGAGGAGTTGGAGCACCGCGGCCACTTTACCGACAACGACATTCTCGCCGCCCTGGTCGCCGAGCGGCTGCACGTGGACCAGGCGCTGCTGCTGACCAACGTGGACGGGTTGATGCGTCGCCGCAGCGACGGCAACGGCGGCAGCACCGACAATCTGGTGCGCACCGTGGAGACGGTGACCGACGAGGTCAAGGCGCTGGCCTGGGGCGGCCCGTCGGCCGTCGGACTCGGCGGCATGTACTCCAAGGTGGTGGCCGCCGAGCGCATGACGGCACGCGGCATCGAGGTGATCGTCGGCAACGGGCGCCTGCCGCTGACCACCCTGATCCACAAGCCTGACCGGCGCACGGTATTCCTGGCGCAGACGGACGCGCGCAACACCGCCTCGGATGCCGCTGCGAAGGACCCCGCCTCCGCGCGCCGGTAACCGGGCCGGCGCTCAGGCTCAGACCGCGATCTTCCGGCTGCTATCCGGCGGCGAGCAACGCCTCGGCCAGAGTCCGGCACTCCTCCGCCGTGTGGGCGGTGGACAGGAAACCCACCTCGAAGCCGGACGGCGGCAGGTACAGGCCGCGTTCCAGGAAGCCGGCGTAGGCACCGTTGAAGCGTGCAATTGCAGCGTCGGCGATCTGGTGCGCGGCGCGCGGCCGGTCGGTCCCGTAGTAGGGCCACAGCATCGACCCGCTGCGGATCAGCTGCAGGCCGGCCGGTGAAGCGGTGCGGACCGCCTGCTCCACGGCGGCGCCCAACCGCTCCAGCTCGGCGTAACGCGCGGGGTCGGTCAGGGCGTCGAGCGTGGCGATGCCGGCGGCCACCGACAGCGGGTTGCCGCTCAGGGTGCCGGCCTGGTACACCGGGCCGACCGGGGCAAGTTGCTCCAGCAGCGCGGCTCGCCCCGCTACCGCGCCGATCGGCATGCCGCCGCCGATAATCTTGCCGAGCGTGACCAGGTCGGGCTGCAGGCGCGCGGCGGCGGGCGACGCTCCATAGCGCAGGCGGAACCCGCTGATTACCTCGTCGGCGATCAGCAGCGCGCCGGCGCGGCGGGGTTCGGCGGGCAGGGGGTTCAGGAACTCATCGCGCTGCCGCAGCGCGCCGGCGCGGCGGGTTTCGGCGGCCAGGTGATCCAGGAACTCATCGCGCTGCTGCAGGAGCCCGTTGTTGGCCGGCACCGGCTCCACGATGACGGCCGCGACCGCGTCGCCGTGCTCGGCGAACACCGCGCTCACCGATTCCTCGTCGTCCAGGCGCGCCACCACCGTGGCGCCCGCGATCCGGTCCGGCACCCCGGCCGAGCTGGCCAGCCCGGTGGTGGCCAGGCCCGATCCCGCCTTTACCAGCAGGCTGTCGTGATGGCCGTGGTAGCCGCCCTCGAACTTGACGATCAGCGGCCGCCCGGTGGCGCCGCGGGCCATGCGCATGGCGGTCATCACCGCCTCCGTGCCGGAACTTACCAGCCGCACCCGCTCGGCGCCGTCGTAGCCAGCGACGATGAGCGCCGCCAGGTCGGCCTCGGCCGCATGGCAGGCGCCGAACGACAGGCCGCGTTCGGCCGCGCGCTGCACCGCGGAGACGACCGCCGGATCGGCGTGGCCAAGAATCAGCGGCCCCCACGACTGGCAGAAGTCCACGTACTCGCGGCCGTCCGCATCACGTACCCTGCTGCCGTGTGCCGTGTCGAAGAACACCGGCGTACCGCCGACCGCCCCGAACGCCCGCACCGGGCTGTTGACGCCGCCGGGAAGCAGCCCCTGCGCACGCTCGTAGAGCCGCTCCGAACGCGGCCGCTGTGCCGCTCCGCTCACCGGCATCCGCCCGCCCGGCCATCGTGCACACCGGCGTGCACCGTTCCCCCAACCACGCCGCGAGCGCGTGCTGTTCCTCTGTTCATGTCGCTCAAGATAGTACTGCTTTGATGGAATCGTTTTCGAAGGCGTCCTGCGCCGCCGCCGCCGGCACCTCGTCGCCGGGCGGCGGGCCACCGGCAGCCCACGCCTCGAGGGCGCCCCGGCAGCCGGCGGTGGTGCCGCGCAGGCGGTACGAACGCCAGCCGCGGCCGTCCGGGGCGGCGATGCCATAGTGCAGTTCCCAGCAGCCGGCGGCGGCGGGCCGCGCCCAGGCCCCGCACGGCGCCGCGCAGCCGCCTCCCAGGGCGCGCAGGACGGCGCGCTCCAGCTCCACCGCGGTGCGCGTGGGCGCGTGGTCGAGGGCGGCCAGCAGGCCCGCGGCGGCGCCATCCCGACGCGCCTGCACCGCCAGCGCGCCCTGCCCCGGGGCCGGTTGCCAGTGTTCCGGCGGCAACGGCAGCAGGCACAGGCCTGCAAGCGATGCGTCGAGCCGCGCCAGGCCCGCATGCGCCAGCACCACCGCGGCCAGGTCGCCGTCGTGGCGGGCTGCAAGGTCGAAGTAGTCCATCGCCCGGGTCAGATACATGTAGCTTGCTGCATCGAAGCGCTTGACGAAGGTCTTGCCCTGGTGATCCAGGTACCGTTCCACTTCGAACTCGGGGTCCAGCACGAACGAGAGCTTGCTGTCGCGCGGCAGGTCGCGCCCGAACTTCTCCTGGAAGGCGGTCTCCGAGAGGTAGGCGATGTGGGCCACCATCC
>MKWU01001322.1_pt1 | contig 43756 bp, 45 predicted proteins | sample 809101 | NCBI WGS metagenome assembly MKWU01 (sample SAMN05860141, study PRJNA318959) | sponge metagenome | host: Aplysina aerophoba | place: Slovenia: Piran, Adriatic Sea, Gulf of Piran | collected 2013-05-07 | reverse complement strand
CGCGTGCACTCATGCGTCGCCACGAACTCGTCCAGAATCCCCGCCTTCTGCTTCTTCGTCGCCCGTCGATACCGCTGCGCGGTCCTTCTGAGCGTCCTCCGATCTGCCATGATGACCCCCATCTCCTTCGACCCTCCGCCCGCATACTGGCACAGGTCCTTCGTGTGGATTCTTCGATGAGGCAACGGTTCTCGTTCGTGTGGATTTAGCTTGAGGCAATGCGCTGAGTTGACAGGGTCAGGCGAACGCGTGATGATAGGGAGGTCAGGGGAACCGAACGGATACCGATGAGGCGTTACGAAGACAGTCAGCGCAGTGGCCGGTTGGCAGTCACGCAACCGCCCCCCCCCACAAGACGGTAAATATCTACCTCATAATCAATTAACTGATCCCCCGGATCGCCCCGTACGCGACCTCGCGCACGCCGTCGCCTTCGCGCCCGTAGTAGCTTGCCGTAGCACCGGCTCGGTTGATCGCACCGCGTCAGCAGCGCCCTTCCCGCCGGCTCAGGCCGTCCCGGATCCCCGCTGGCGACTGACTTCCTGCAAAGCCCACCTCCAGCGTCGCCGCTCAAACAGGCTCGCTGCGTCGCCAACCACCGCCGAACGTGGCGTTGTAACGCAGATCCCGACGTGCAAGGAGGTGGAGTGACACGCAAAGACCCGCGCGCGGCGTGAGTCGGGGTGAACCCGCCGAGTCACACGCCGCGCGCTTCACCAATTGACTCGGACTGGCCGTCCGCGCTGCGGGCGTGAGAGTGAGAGTAACCAGGGAGCGGCAATTCGCTCCGCAATACTCCCAGAATCCAAGCAAGGATACTAATGATGATGAGAATCTTTTTGAGAATGACCTTCGCGGTTGCGTTGGTACTGGTGCTGACCGCGACCGGCCTGTGGGCGGCTGCCGCAGAAGAGGAGCCGGCAGCCGCGGCCGACAAGAAGTATGTAACCGACCCCACCACCGGGGACTTGGTGGTGGCGCCGGAGTATGGCGGGACCCTGACCTTCACCAAGCGTAGCTGGCCGGCGAATACGGACACCTTGGCCGGTGGCAGGTGGGCGTCCCAGTTGGTCTTTGCCGTGCTGGATAAGCCCGCTATCGCGGACTGGGCAATCGACAGAGACATATTTGCATTGCATATGCCCTGGCCACCTATAGAATACCTGAGAGGGTCACTGGTGGAGCGTTGGGAGCAGACCGACGACCTCACCATTATCTTCCACATTCGCGAGGGCGTGCACTGGCATGACAAGGCGCCGATGAACGGTCGAGAATTGACTGCGGATGATATCGTATTCAACTATCACCGCATGCTGGGTCTGGGCAGCGGCTTCACCGAACCAAGCGCCCAGTTGACGGCTCAACTTGCTCCGATCAAAGTCGAATCGGTAGCAGCTACGGACAACTACACGGTTGTATTCAAACTGGAGGAGCCAAACATTGGTGCCCTGATAGGTCTCGTCGACGACGAAACCGCCTATATGTATGCCCCCGAGGTAATCAAGGAACACGGCAACGCTAATGATTGGCAGGTCTTGGTCGGCACCGGGCCCTTTGAGCTGGTTGACCTGGTCGAAGAAAGCTCGGCGACATGGACCAAGAATCCCGACTACTGGGGATACGACGAAAAATACGCGGAGAACCGGTTACCCTATGTTGACGAGTTGAGGGCTCTGATGATGCCGGAAGTGGCGACGATGATCTCGGCAATACGCACACGCAAGGTTGATATTTCGGCGCGGATGAGTGGAATTGTCAACCAAGCACATAGCCTCCAGCAGACCAACCCCGAGATTCAGGCGTTCACGGTCTACTTCAGGTCGCAGGAGTCGTTTGGCGTGAACGTTCAAAAGAAGCCTTTTGACGACATCAGGGTGCGCAAGGCATTGCAGATGGCACTGGACCTTGAAACAGCCAACTCCGCTTACTTCAAGGGTCTGGCAGAAATGACACCGGTTGGGAGAAGCAGGTACCCGGGGCAATTCGTCCCCTTCGAAGAGTGGCCCGAAGAGGTCCAGAACGTCTTTAACTACGATCCGGACGGAGCAGAGGCGCTGCTGGATGAAGCCGGATATCCTCGCGGCTCGGACGGCATTCGATTCAAGACCACGTTGAAGTGGATAGAATCCTTTGATGTGGGCTATGCCGAATTGGCCATTGGATTCTGGCGCGAAATTGGCATTGACGTAGAACTCGAGCTGATTCCCGGTGCCGAATTCACTCCTGTCACGGGTGATAGGGATTACGAAATGGTCACCAGCATCACGGCCAACCTCAGCCCGGGATACATCCACTATTCCGACAGGTTCAACTGGAACACGGCCAACCCACAAGACCCGTGGTATGAAGCCAAGGTCGAAGCCGCCGACGCGGCTGGCTCGCGCGAGGAGCAGCACGCACTGGCTCGCGAGATGGACCTGTATGCGAATTCACGGTTCTGGACCATATGGGGGGGGGTATGGCCCCGCAGCTTGTCCTGGCACAGCCGTGGGTCACCGGGTATAACAGTGAGCTGAACCTGGGAAGCGGTCAGTATTGGCTGCAGTACTCCCGCATGTGGATCGACTCGGCGCTGAAGAAAGAAATGGGTCACTAGCGCCCCGAAACCGCCGCCTGCGGCGACGCTTCCGGCCCAACCGGCCTTGCCTTAGGAGGCTGTCGGAATCCGACAGCCTCCTAAGGATTTCATCCATTGTGGCTGAACTGAAAAAGGTGGCTGGGAGGCTTGAGTTTCTCAGCTCCCTTACTCATTGAACGGTGAAAGAACGAGGTATGTGACATGAGAGCCTACATCATCAGGCGATTATTGCTGATGATACTCTCGCTGTTTCTCTTGACCATCCTGGTCTTTCTCTCCGTGCGCTTGCTCCCCGGGGATGTCATAGACGCAATACTGGGTCGAATGATGGAAATATCAACGGTGGGGACGATTGACCGCGAAGGGCTTGAGCGTCAGCTCGGATTGGACGTGCCTAGCTACGTACAGTATGCGCGCTGGTTGGGGGGGGATTCTCCTGCGCGGCAGCCTTGGCGAATCACTGATGGGTCGAGGGCCGGTGGGACAGCAGATAGTCAGCAGACTGCCGGTCACCCTCGAGCTTGGCCTCCTGGCAATCGTGATCGGGCTGGTGATTGCCCTTCCGGTGGGCATCTACTCGGCGATTCGCCAGGATACGGCCGCCGACTACGCCGGGCGCTCGGTCGCTATCATCGGCCTGGCAACACCCAACTTCTGGCTCGGAATCATGGTCATGGTCTACCCGGCAATCTGGTGGGGCTGGTCGCCATCGATGGAGTTGATTCCTTTCTCTGACGACCCGGTGGGAAATCTGGCCATGTTCCTCATTCCCAGCCTGATTCTGGGGACCGCCTCGGCAGCCGCCATCATGCGGCTTACCCGCACCATGATGCTGGAGGTGCTGCGCCAGGACTACATTCGCACCGCCTGGTCCAAGGGGCTCCGGGAGCGGGTCGTGATTATCCGGCACACCATCAAGAATGCCCTGATCCCAGTGGTCACCCTGATCGGCCTGCAGGTGCCGATACTGGTTGGCGGCTCGGTCATCATGGAAAACATCTTCAACCTGCCGGGAGTAGGTCGTCTCATACTGATTGCCCTCAATGACAGAGACTACACGATGGTCGCCGGAGCAAACTTGTTCTTCGCAGCCGCGGTTATGGGGGCCAATCTTGTCACCGACCTGATCTATGCGTTCTTGGATCCCAGAGTTCGTTATAAATAGGGAGAATCGTCAACTATGAATGAGCACAGGAGACGTGCCGGGCTCGGTGGTTTCGTTGTCAGGCTGGTCAAGGAGAAGCCACTGGGCACTATCGGCGGGATTATCGTACTGGTATTGATTCTGGTGGCTATCTTCGCGGATGCTCTGGCCCCCTATGAATACTATCAAATGCACTTGGTAGACCGCTTGCAGGGCTCATCAGGCCGGTATCTGCTTGGCACCGACCACCTGGGCCGAGACTTCCTGAGCCGAATCATCCATGGGGCTCGTATTTCGCTGACTGTTGGTCTGGCCGCGACCGCTCTCAATGTGGTAGTCGCCGTACTGGTAGGCGGCGTTTCCGGGTTCTTTGGCGGTAAAGTAGACCTCGTGGTGCAGAGGTTTGTCGATACCTGGATGTCGTTCCCGAGTCTACTCCTGTTGTTAACCGTAATGTCGATACTTGGGAAGGGCTTGGTACAGATAATAGTGGTGCTGGGGATACTGGGAGGCATCGGCAGTTCGAGAGTAGTCAGGGGCGCCGTTATCGCGGTAAAAGAGAATGTGTATTTTCAGGCCGCCGAGGCGATTGGCTCTTCCCAATGGAGAATATACATACGGCATGTGCTGCCCAATATCGTGGCTCCTGTAATCATCATATTCAGCATCAACATAGGGGGCGTGATCATGTCCGAGGCTGCTCTCAGTTTTCTTGGATTCGGATTGCCACCCGGTATTCCGAGCTGGGGAGGTATGCTCAGCCGGGAAGGGCGTCAATACATGGAGGCAGGGCCATGGCTGGCTCTCTGGCCAGGTCTCTGCCTTACGATTCTCGTCTACAGTCTGAACATGTTCGGCGATGCGGTGAGGGACCTGCTCGACCCGAGGCTGAGGGGTGGCGTGGGGCGCTATGGTGCCGATGGCGGCAAGTCGCTAGAGAAGAGCCGTCAAGAAACCTAAGCCAACGAGTGAGCATATCAGGGCATATGTGAGCGAGGAGCAACGCAGCCAGACGGGATACATAGCCGCATTCAATGCAACCGGAGTTTCGCCACGGACTGCGAGATGCGCGGCGAAACGGGTCCGCTGGATCGGCCGCGGCACTCCTACCCGCGCCGATCGCCGTCACTCACCGGCTTGACTCAGAACGCCACTCGTCAACGGAGACGACAACCGATACCCCGCACTCGAGAGATCCCGGAGAACAGGAGCCACCGCCGCGAGAATCCCAGCGGGCTTGGCCGCAAGCAGGACGCCCGCCACTCCCACGACGGGGATTCCGCGCTGACGGGCGAATCTTCGGCCCTTTGCATCGTCGATCAAGAGAAATCGGGCCGCCCGTTCCTCGGCGAGGGCAATCGCTTCCGCCTCGCCCGGATCCAGCGAACCTGCAAGCTCCGTGGCAATCACCAAGCCCTGAGACGACTGCACAGTGATCCAGCGCTCCGCAAATGCCGCTGAGAGTACTTGTGCCCCCGGATAGCCGGATTCAATGCCGAGTTCCTCGCGGACGGCCGGCGGAACCACCACACTGCGATATAGCAGACGGAGCAGATCGAGCTTGTCGACTCTTGCGAGGCCGATCAGGGGACCGGTATCGGCTACTACTCCCTTAGTCACCGCGCACTTGTTAGTTCCTCAGCCAATTCATCCGGTGGATAGTCGACGGCGGGTACCCCGGCGGCGCCAAGTAATGCAACGAATTCCTCTGCTGTCATGGCGGCGAGTCTCGCTGCCTGAACCAGCGTCAGGTGGTGCTGCTCGAACAGGCGGAGGGCGAGGGTCCGGTGAACACCGAGTTCCAGCAAACGCTCGTCGAACGGCACGGCCAGAATGGTGGGACGACCCCGCTTCGTGATGAGCGACAGATGCCCATGCTCTGCCTCCCTCATGAGGTCGCCAGATCGCTGCCTCAGATCCCGTACACTGAACACATCGACTGGATCCATCGGGGCTCCTTGTTGTGCTCACGCACCGTAGCACATTCTGAGCGTGCGTCGCACCGCGAATCAACCGGGTCGGTGGGTGGCAAGCAGGGCGTCGAGGCGGCGGCGCATGCGCTGCCAGTGGCTGCCGGGCCAATACAGGCGATCGCAGCGGGGACAGCGGGAGAACGTCTGCTGCTCGACGCGCACCATCGGCGGCAGGCGTTGCAGGACATCGGCCTTGGCGACCGGCTCGAGCGGCTCGTTGCAGCGCATGCAGCGGGAGAACGGACGCACGGCGGCGGCCAGGTCGAAGCGGCGCAGCACGAACAGCAACTGCTGCTCGGGGTCCTGGGAACGCACGAAGCAGCCGTGGGTTACCGCCTTGCGCTCCAGCAGGCGGCGGTCGCGGGTCAGGATGATGCGCTGCTCGCGGAGCGCCGCCGTCACCAGGCGGGCGTCCTCGTCTTCCGCGCCGCACGCCGTTCGGCACAGCATGCTCGCGTCGGTGGCGTCCAGGCCGCACATGCGCAGCAGCGAGGCCAGCTTCGCCAGGTTGGCGTCGACCAGGAAGCGCACCACGCGCAGCGGCGCTGGCCGCACCCGGGTGAGCGCCGAGATGTCGAAGCTCTCGAACACCGGGTAGACGCTCACTCGCTGCCCATCCCGCAGCTTGCAGGCGAAGTCTACCGACTCGCCGTCCACCAGCAGCAGGTCCACTTCGCCGTGCGGGACGCCGCAGTGCTCGACCAGCGCCTTGGTGGTGGTGCCGTCGTTCACCGCCACCTCGAACTCCCGGCCGCGCCGTTGCGGCGCCAGAAAATCGCCCAGCTCCTGGTAGAAGCGCACCTGCACCCGATGCGCCCGCGCCCTCGACTCATTCACGACATTCACGGCAAATCTGCCTCGCCTGCTTCAGCATATGACGATATCATTCCCGGCACTACGATGAGTCAGACCGCAAATCCGCGTTCGGTGGTCGTGGTGGGCGGCGGGCACAACGGCCTGGTAGCCGCTTTCTACTTGGCCCGCGCGGGCGCCGACGTGGTGGTACTGGAGCGGCGCGGCTTCGTCGGCGGAGCCTGCATCACCGAGGAGCTGTTCCCGGGGTTCCGGGTCTCCTCCTGCTCCTACATCTGCCACCTGCTGCAGCGCAAGGTGATCGACGATCTGCAGCTCAGGGACCACGGCCTGGCCATCCATCCGGTCGATCCCTACCGTTTCCAGCCGTTCCCGGGCGGCAGCTACCTGCTGCGCTGGCACCACGCCGCCGACAGCGAAGCGTAGATCGCACGGCTGGCGCCCGGCGACGTGCCGGGGTACCGCCGCTTCCGGGCGTTCATGGACCGCGCCGCCGCCATCCTGTACCGCAACTTCCTGACCGATCCCCCCACCCTGGCCGAGGTCAGCGCGCAGGTGCGCGGCAGCGCCGACGAGGCGGTGTGGGATCGGATGCTGACCGGCAACATGAGCGACCTGGTGGATGAGCATTTCGCGTCGCCGGAGGTGCGGGCGGCGTTCATCGATGCCCAGGACGCCTGCGATCCGCGCGCCCCCGGTTCGATCCTGGCGATGGCCTACTTCGACTGCGACCTGTCCACCGACCCGGCCGACCTCGGCATCCCACACGGCGGCATGGGCGCCATCACCGCGGCCATGGCGCGTTCGGCGCAGGCCGCGGGCGCCGAGATCCGCACCGGCATGCCGGTGGCGCGCATCCTGCTGCGCGACGGCAGCGCGGTCGGCGTGCAACTCGCGGACGGCAAGCGCATCGAGTGCGACACTGTGGTCAGCGACGCCGACCCCAAGCGCACCTTCCTGGACCTGATCGGCGCGGGCGAGTTGCCGGAGCTGGCCGCCGGGATCAGTCGGCTCAAGAGCGATGTCTCCTACCTGAAGTTCCACGCCGCCCTCGATGCCCTGCCCGACTTCAGCCGCTACCTCGGCAGCCGCTACGACGAGAAGCTCCTGGTACAGATACGCATCTGCCCCTCCGTGGAATATTTCCAGCGCAGCGGCGACGACGCCCGCGCCGGGCGGCCCTCGTCCGCCCCGGTGATGCACATCCAGATCCCGTCGGTGCTCGACCGGTCACTGGTGCCGCCGGACAAGCACGTGATGTCGGTGTGGGTACTGTACGCACCGGTGCGGCCACGAAACGGGACGTGGGACGAGCTGCGCGAGCAGACCGGCGAGCAGATCATCGACGCGATCGGCGAGTACGCTCCGGGGTTCCGGGAATCGGTGCGCGACTGGGTGCTGTTCACCCCACAGGAACTGGAGCAGCGCGTGGCCCTGACCGACGGCAACATCCGCCACCTCGACATGACCTCCGCGCAGATGCTGGCCAACCGCCCCAACCGCCTGCTGTCCGGCTACCGCACCCCGGTTCCCGGCCTCTACCTGTGCGGCGCCGGCACCCACCCCGGCGGCGAGGTCACCGGCGCTCCCGGCCATAACGCCGCCCACGCCATCCTCCGCGACTGGCAACATTGAGTAGACTTCAGGCGTGAATCCGAGGGAGAGCTGTAGCAGCATGAACGTAGCCGTCGTGGGTGCGGGAGTCGTCGGCGGCGCGATCGCGTTCCACCTTGCTCGCCGTGGGGCGCGGGTGACGCTGATCGACGCCGGCGAGCCGGGCATGGGCGCCACCAGCCACTCGTTCGCCTGGATCAACAGTTTCGGCAAGGAGCCGCGCCATTACGGCGCGCTGAACCGGCGCGCCCTCGACACCTGGGACCGCTTCGCGCGCCTGCTGGGCACCGACATCGGTTTGCGTTGGGGCGGCCAGCTTACCTGGGCGGCCACCGACGAGGACGCCGAGGCGCTGGCGCGCAAGGTCGCCGGGTTGCAGTCGTGGGGCTACGTCGCACGGATGATCGACGAAGCGGAGATGCTGCGCCTGGAGCCCGGCCTCAGACCAGGGACGGTGAAGGCAGCCGCGTACAGCGACAACGACGGCCATGTGCAGGGCACGCTCGTCGCGCAGACCTGCGCCAGCCGTGTGCAGCAGATGGGCGGCAACCTCGTGTTCGGGAGTACGGTGACCGGTCTGGCCACGCACGGCGGGCGCGTGACCTCGGTTCAGCTTGCCGGCGGCCCGCCGCCGCGGGGTTCGATACCGGACGGCTCGCCGCCGGACGCGGTGCCCTGCGACGCGGTCGTGCTCGCCGCCGGAGTGGACACCACCAGCCTCGCGGAGATGGCGGGTGTGCACATTCCACAGGAGAAGAGTCCCGGCGTGGTGGTCCGCACCGAGCCCCTGCCGCCGCTGTTGCGCACTGTGGCCGCTCTGTATGCTCCCGCGCCCGGCGCTGCAGGCCGCAAGGTCCACGTTCGCCAGGGCACCGACGGCATCATCCTGATGGGCGAAGGCAGCCAGGAGTCGCTCGCGCGCGACGACTCGCCCCGCCACGCCGCCAAGATCCTGGCGCGGGCATCCGAGTACCTGCCGGCGCTCGCGGCAGCCACGCCCGTACCGGTCCCGGTCGGCTACCGCCCCATGCCGGTCGATGGCCTGCCGGTGCTCGGTTACACCCGCGCCGTCCCCAACCTGTACGTCGCGCTGATGCACAGCGGCATCACCCTCGCCCCCCTGGTCGGCGAGCTGGCCACGATGGAGATACTCGACGGCGCGCGCGTCGACATCCTCGAACACTACCGGCCCGAGCGATTCGACCGCCCCGGCGCAAAATAGGAGGCTCAGCCCTTGATGCCGGTGGTGACGATGCCCTGGATGAAGCGTTTCTGGGCGATGAAGAAGATGATGAACGCGGGCAGGGTTACCAGCACGTTGCCGGCCATCACCGTGTGCAATTCCTCGCGCATGTAGCCCTCGGCGTCGCTCCAGATGCGGAACAGGCGTAGCACGATGGTGTCCTTGTCGACGTTGTTCAAGTAGATGAAGGGCGCGAAGAAGTCGTTCCAGAAGTCCATGAAACCGAGCACGGCGACGGTGGCCACCGCCGGCATCATCAACGGCACGATAATCTGCGCGAAGATCCGGAACGTGGAGCAGCCGTCGATCTCCGCTGCCTGGTCGAGCTCCTCCGGTATCGACTTGATAAACTGCCGGAACAGGAAGATCCGGAACGCGCCGCCGCCGAAGAACCACGGCACAATGAGCGGCTTGTAGGAGTCGATCCAGCGCAGCCAGTTGAACAGCAGGTACTGCGGGATGATCATGATCGCCGGCGGAATCAGCATGGTCATGATGAGGATGGCGAACCACACTTCGCGGCCCGGGAAGCGCAGCCGGGCGAACGCGTACCCGGTGATGGAGGCGGACACCAGCGACCCGAACAGGGCCAGAGCGGTAATGAAGATGGTGTTGGCCATCGGCCCCGGGAACGGCACCCGGTTCCAGGTGTCGGGGTAGTTTGACCAGGTTACCTTGGAGGGCAGCAGCGACAGGCTGTACGCCTCCAGGAAACCCGGCTTCAGCGATGTCGACACCATCCACAGCAGCGGCAGCAGGGCGACCGTCACCAGCACCAGCAGCAGCAGGTAGACGACGACCCGCCAGACCGCGCTGCGTACGCGCAGGCCGACCGGCCTCCCGCGTACCATTGAGGCAAGGACACCGGAACTCATCAGCCGGGCCCCATCGGCATCATCATCCGGACCCCGCGTAGTATACCCAGCGCCGCGACCAGCGGAACAGGAACAGGGTCATGCCCAGGGTGAGCAGGAACATGATCATGGCGATCGCCGCCGCGTAGCCCATCTTCAGGTAGGAGAAGGCATTGCGGTACAGGTAGAGGAGCAGGGTGAGGGTGGCGTTGTTGGGTCCGCCATTGGTCATTACCAGCGGCTCGACGAACAGTTGGGTGGCGTGAATGCAGCCGATCACCAGGTTGAACAGCAGCACCGGCGAGATCATCGGTATGGTGACCGCAATCAGCCGGTGGCGCATCTTGGCGCCGTCGATCTCCGCCTGCTCGTACAGCTCCTGTGGAATGCCCTGCAGTCCCGCCAGGAAAATCACCACCAGCGGGCCCACCGACCACACCGACATCACCGTGATGGTGGCGAACGCCAGCGGTTCGGAGCCGAACCAGTTGGGCGTGGGGCCGCCGAAGAAGCGCAGCACCACGTTCACCAGCCCGTATTGCGGATCCATCATCCGATTCCACAGCAGCGCGAGCGCATAGCCCGCCACGATCGAGGGCGTGTAGAACAGGGTGCGCCAGAGCCCGAGCGCCTTCACCCTCTGGTTGAGCAGCAGGGCGAGGAAGAACGCGGCGCCGACGCGCAGGCCTACCGAGAAGATGATGTAGCGGAGCGTAACCGACAGCGACTTGAGGAAGTTGGGATCCTCCGTGAACAGCTCCATGAAGTGGCGGAGGCCGACCCACTTGGGCGGGTTGAAGATGTCGAACTTGAAAAAGCCCAGGACCAGGCCGTACCCGGCCGGGTAAATCACGAATACCGACAATCCGATGATCCACGGGAAGATGAAGAGGTAGCCCTCGATCTTCTTCTTGGTCGAGCCTTTCATGGAGATGGAGCGGTGCCCGGAACCCGCCTCAGGGGGATTCCGGGCACCTGCCTTTAGCTTACGCGGTGCCGGGGATTATTCCCAGCCCTTGGCGATGAGGCGGGCAACTTCCTTGTCGACGTTGGCCGCCGTGTCCTCGGGAGACTGGGAGTTGATGAGCAGTTTCTCCATCTCGGTATTGAGCGCCTGCTCTATCTCGGCGCCATTGGGAATCTGGCGGTTCCAGTAGCGCGGGTGCTCGATCATGTCGATGATGTCGACGCGCAACTGGTAGCTCGGCGGAGCACCGGGGATCTTCAGGTAGGCGTCCGAGAAGGCAACCTCCTTGGACAGCGGGGTATCCCGGCGCATGGTCTCCATCACGAAGTTGTTGCAGCACATGAACGCCGCCAGCTCGCGCGCGGCAAGCGCGTACTCGGTGCGCGCGTTGACCACCCACGGCGACACGGTCATCTGGGTGACGTGCGGGTCGCCCTTGCCGACGCGCGGAATGGGCGCGATGTCCCACTCGAAGTCGTCCACCAGGATGGTGGTCTCCAGGTACCAGGTGCCGACAATATCCATCGCCGTGAGCCCCTGCTGGAACGCCTCGCCGGCGACCGTGGCGCCGACGCGCGGACGGATGAACTCGTCCTTGTAGATGCCGTCCTGCAGCCAGCGCAGCGCCGCGGCCGCACCGGAGTCGACCATCTGGCCCTTCTGCCAGTCCTTGCCCGCCAGCCACGGCAGGGTGTCGGCTTCGTGCGCGTCGATCGCCCACTCGGCGCCCCACGACCACAGGAACACCTGGTACCACATCGACCACGTGTGCCAGATGTTGAAGCCCCACAGGTCGTTCACGCCATCGCCGTTTTCGTCGACGGTGAGCTGCATGGCGGCTGCCTTGACGTCGTCCCAGGTCCAGTCCTCGGTGGGATGCTCGACGCCGTACTTGTCGAACGCCGTCTTGTTGTAGAGCAGCAGGAACACGTTCATGGCGTCCGGCAGGCCGAAGAAGGTGTCGCCGTCGCGCGACGACGAGAACAGCGACGAGTACCACTTGCTGTCGTCGAGCAAGCCGTGCTCGTGCACGGTCTCGGTCACCTCGAGCAGCAGGCCCTTGCGCCACCACAGCGGCGCGTTGCTGGAGCCGAGCAGGAACACGTCGGGCGCATCGCCGGCGGCGATCATCGCCTGTACCTTCTGGTTGTAGTCGGCGGTGATGTGACGGAAGCTGGCGTCCACCCGGCCCTCGCTCAGGCGCGAGAACTCGGCTGCGTTGGCGGCGTAGAAGTCGGCCACCTCCTGACCGCCCCAGGCGGACAGAATCAACGGTACCGGCCCGTCCGAGGAAGCCTCATCCGAGTCGCCGGAAGCGAACGCGCCGACGCTCACGAGCAGCAGCACCGAGGCCAGCGCGAGGGGCGTACGAATCTTCATATCGATCCTCCCTTGTGGTGATGAAAAAGATGCGTGACGCGCACCGCGTCACACTTCAGGCCAGCATACGCCGCGCCCGAGGGCTGTGCAAGCGCGCGGGCTCACTGCTGCTCGCGACGGTCGTCGGCGTGGCGGTCGTAGCGGGCGTGCTGCGCCGCCACGCCGGCGGGCGGCGTCACCGCCTCTGGTGTGCCGGTCAGGCTGCCGGCAGGCGCGACTGCAGGCGCGGCGGAAGGGGCTCGAAATCCGCCGGCAGCGGCGCGATCGCGTACACCGACTCGCGGGGCGACTCGGCCAGAATAATCGATCCGGTCATGGTGGCGGTGTTCAGGTCGACGACCAGAAGCCGGTTGCGCTCGCCGACCAGCACCCGGTCGCCGCCGACGGCGCACAGCCCGCGCAAAAACCCGTGCGGAGCCGGGGGTGCCAGCGTCAAGGAGTGGACCTCCCTGCCGTCGGGGCGCAGGACCAGGAGAGCGCCGGCACCGGAGTCGAGCGTCAGGAGGGTGCCGTCCGGCATTGGCACCACGTTGTGGATCGGTACCGGCACGTCGTCGGCGACCGCGAGCGGGGCTGCCAACCCGTCGGCACGCGCGATCAGGCCGCGGTGAGTTGCACCGCCGTCGGCCTCCGACCGCCCCAGCGACACCAGCGGTACGCCGCCGGCGTCGAAGCCGATGCCGTTGGCGTGCAGCAGGTTGCTGTCCGCCGCCTCGTAGCCGGCCGGATCGCGGTAGTCGACGGCAGCGGCGAAACGGGAGCTGTCGCCGTCCAACAGCGCGGCGGGGCGCAGGTCGATGAGGTCAGTCAGACCGCCAGTCTGGTCGAACACCGCCAGTGCATCGTTGGCGGTCGAGCACACCCACAGGCGGTCGTCGCGGACGGCGATGTCGTGCACGTTGCCGCACCATGGATGGCTGATCGTGGCCAGCGGGCGCCACGCGCGGTCGAACCGCAGCACCTCCGCGCCGTTGGCCACCAACAGCGTGTCGCCGTCCGCCGCCAGCCCGCGGCCGCCGCGGATGCCGCCGCGCGGGTTCGGCTCCCGCTCCAGGTAGGGCGCCGGCGGCACCTCGCAGGAGCCCAGCACGCCGCGTTCCAGGTCGACCACGTACAGGTGCCCGGACGGCTCCCCCGGCCGGCTGCCGCGGCAGATCGTCGACACCACCACGCGGTCCCCTCGCACCGCCTGCCTCCCGCCATCCATGTCGATGCGATTGTCGCGCAGATGCGGAGTGCGCGTAAATCGCGGCGGCACGGCGGCAGGAGAGCGAACGGATCGCCCGGCTTTGCAGGAGCGTCGGCGATACGGCAAGATGCAGTGGGCGCGAGCGAGGGCGGGAGACGTGGAGGAGATACGCGAACTGGCGGCCGCGGTGAGCGCGGCGCAACGGGTGCTGGTATTCACCGGGGCGGGCATGTCGACCGCCTCCGGGATTCCCGATTTCCGCGGCCCGCAGGGGATCTGGAAGCAGCGCCGGCCGGTGCTGTTCCAGGACTTCGTGGCCTCCGCCGAGGCGCGCCGCGAGCACTGGCGCTACAAGGCAGCCGGGCACCGGGAGTTTTCGGCGGCGCGGCCCAATGCCGCCCACGTCGCGCTGGTGACGCTGGAAAGGCTCGGCAAGCTCGACACCCTGGTGACCCAGAATGTGGACGGCCTGCACCAGGATGCCGGCCACGACCCGGAGCGGGTCGTCGAACTGCACGGCACCAACCGGGCGGTGGAGTGCCTGTCGTGCGGCGCGCGCAGCGCCCCGGAGCCGGCGCTGGAGCAATTCGAGGCCACCGGCAACTGTCCCCGCTGCCCGGATTGCGGCGGGGTGCTCAAGACCGCCACCGTATCGTTCGGGCAGCCGATGCCGCAGGCGGAACTGGAGCGCGCATTCCGCGCCGCCCGGCGCGCCGACCTGGTGCTGGCGGCCGGTTCTACGCTGGAGGTGCGGCCCGCCGCCGACGTACCGCTGGCCGCCGCGGGAGCCGGCGCCTTCTACGCCATCGTCAACCGCGGCCCGACCGGCCACGACCGCGCCGCCGACCTGCGCCTGGAGGGCGACGTGACCGAATTGCTGCCGGCCCTGGCTCAATTCGTCGAGGCGGCGCTCCCAGCCGCCGCGGACGGCAGCACACGAGGAACGCGCGGTGGCTAGCGGCCCGAGGTGGAACTTGGCGTCGTACCGGGGGCGGCTGATGCAGGACACGGTCAAGCCTACGACGGTGGCGCAGCGGGAAGAAGAGTTCAAGCGCGACGGCTACACCGTGTTCCGCGGCTTCAACGCGGCCTGGATCGAACGCTGGCGACCGGTGTTCATGGATCACTACCGGCGCCAACTGGGCCAGGATCAGCGTGGCAGCGGCGTCGGCCAGGCGCGCGCCGTGTTGCGCGGTCTGCTGCAGGAATATCCCGACCTGTTCCTGCCTTCGCTGGTAGCGCCGGAGATGCTCGACTTCCTGGAGGCGCTGATGGGGCCGACCGTCGGATTCGACAGCCTGCAGATCGCCATCACGCCGCCGGTCGGCGAACGCGAAGCGCAAGCCGTGCACGCCTGGCACCGCGATATGTGGGCCCTTACCGGGTGGACGGAAGACTACCTGCCGCCGAACGCCGTGAACGTGCTCACCTACCTGCAGGAGGGTCCGGAGTATGGCCAGTTGCGCGTGATCCCCGGCTCGCACCGCGGCAGCCGCGTGGTCGGCGCGGGCGGTGCGGCGCGCGCCCAGGAAGACCAGCAGGTGGTGCCGGCGGCGGCCGGCGACACCGTGGTAATCCACTCGTCGCTGCTGCACACCACCTCCGGCAACCACAGCGGAAACCTGCGCATCTTCGCCAGCTTCTTCTACACCCGCGCCTGGCTGCCGAAGCGCGAATCGTACGGCGACGCCGGCATGCAGCGGGTAATCCGCGCGGCGCGCGGGCGCGGCGACCGGCGCGTGGCGCGCCTGTTCGAGCCGGACGGCGAACTGCTGGCGCACCGCTTCAACGGCAATAACGGCGAGCACACGGAGCAGCAGCGCTGGCGGCAGTGGCTGGCCGAGGAGCGCGCCGAACGGCAGCGGGCGGCCGCGGCACGCGAGAAGGCGGCGGACGGTGCGGACGTGCAGGACGCCGCGTCGCTGCAACCGCAGGCAGCGCCGCCGGCCGCCGGCGCTGACCCTGTGGCCACGACCAGTGCGGTCGCAGGAGACGGTGATACCGGGAAAACCGACGCGGCACTCGGCCCAGCGCCCGCCGCAGCGGCCAGCACTGCACCGGCAGCGGCGGGACCGGCGGGCGCCGATGCGGCGGCCGTGCCGGTGCTGAACGCGCGCGCCGAATTAGGTGAGGGGCCGGTGTGGGACGCGGCGACCGGCATCCTGTACTGGGTCGACCTGTTCGCCGGCGTCGTGCACAGCTACCGGCCCACTTCCGGGATCACCGGCAGCGTCGAGGTGGGCGAAATCATCGGTTGCGTGGTGCCGCGGCAGAGCGGTGGCCTGCTGGCGGCGACGGTCAGCGGCATCTACCACCTCGACCCGGCCACCGGCGCCAAGACGCGCGTGTCCGCCATTGAGGCGGACCGCCCCGAGACCCACTTCAACGACGGCAAGGTAGATCCCGCGGGTCGTTTCTGGTTCGGCTCCATTGCCGTGGACCGCACCAGCGACGTCCTGGGCGATCTGTACAGCCTGGAGCCCGACCTCACCGTGACCCACCGGCTGCGCGGCGTCGACAACACCAACGGCATGGACTGGAGCCCCGACGGGCGCACCATGTACTACATCGACTCGCTCACCCGCCAGGTCACCGCCTACGACTACGACGCCGCCGGCGGCGCCATCGCCAACCCGCGCGCGCTGGTCACTTTCCCGGAGGGCACCGGCGTGCCGGACGGCATGACCGTATCGGTGGATGGCTCGCTGTGGGTGGCGCACTGGGGCGGCGCCCGCGTCACCCGCTGGCACCCGGACACCGGCGCCCTGCTGCAGACCATTGCCGTGCCGGCCAACCTCACCACCTCGTGCGCGTTCGCCGGACCGGCGATGGACGACCTGTACATCACCACCGCACGCTACCAGGAACCGATCGCCGCGCTGGCCGCCCAGCCCCTCGCCGGCGGCCTGTTCCGCTACCGCACCGACACCACCGGCCGCCCAGCGGCAGTGTTCCCAGGCTAGTAGGTATACCCATGAGCAACGCTTCCGACAGGCCGATCAGCACTGCCGTGGTGACCGGCGGGCACTTCTACGAGGTGGTGGGGTTTCACCGCCTGTTCCGTTCGCTCGACGGCATCGACGCCTACATCCAGCACATGGACGACTTCCTGCTCGCGCCGCGCGAAGAGCGCGACGGTTACGACGCGGTGCTGTTCTTTACCATGCTGCTGGAGGGTCCGCACGGCGAACGGTTGCAGCCGCTGCATCAGATCGCCGCCAACCGGCAGGGCGTGGTAGTGCTGCATCACTCGATCCTGGCGTTTCCATTCTCGCCGTTCTGGCGGCGCTGGACCGACCTGCCCAATCTCACCCACTCCGTGGACCCGCCGGAACCGATCACCACCGAAATCGCCGACCCGGACCATCCGATCACCGCCGGCCTCGCCGACTGGCAGATGAACGACGAAATCTACCGGATGGGCGGGCCGACCGCCGACAGCCGCATCCTGCTCACCACCTCCCATCCGCACAGCATGCGCGCGCTGGCGTGGACGCGCGAAACCGGCGGGCAGCGCATAGTGTGCTACCAGGGCGGCCACGATCACCAGGCCTGGACCCACCCCGCGTACGGCGCCTTTCTGACCCGCGCCCTCGCGTGGTGCGCCGGGCGGATCTGAGCCGCACCACTACTTGGAACGGCGTGTAAGAAAACGCGCCGTACGGTAGTCTCAGCAATGCGAGGTACATCGACATGCGATCCACTGCTGCTTTTCTGCTGACCCTGTTCCTGGTGCTGGGCCTGACCGCCGCCGCGTGGGCGGCCGACGAGGAGTCGACCGACGCTGAACCGGCTGTTGCGTGGCTGGCGACCGAGCTGACCGATGTGGCCACCGGCGAGACGTTCACGCTCGCCGAGTTCGCCGGCACCCCGGTGCTGCTGGAGAGCTTCGCGGTGTGGTGCCCGATCTGCACCAACCAGCAGAAGCAGGTGCGCGCCCTGCACGAGGAGGTGGGCGACGAAGTGATCTCAATCGCCCTCAACACCGACCCCAACGAAGACCACGACAAGGTCGCGGCCCACATCGCACGGCACGGCTTCGACTGGCGCTACGCGGTGGCCCCGGCCGAGTTGATCCTGGCCCTCAAGGAGGAGTTCGGTGTCGGCATTCTGAACGCGCCGTCCGCACCAATGGTGCTGATTTGCGGCGACCAGAGCGTCCGCGAGATGCTCAGGCGCGGCGTGAAGCGCGCCAACTTCCTGCAGGAGCAGGCCGCCGCCTGCGCGGCGCCGGCCACCTGATCGCCCGGCGGCCCTGATGTTCGCGAATCTTGCCGCCAGCTACCTGCTCGGACTCGCCACGCCGCTGACCGCGGTGTGCGTGCTGCCCCTGTATCCCGGCTTCATCGCCTTCCTGTCCAACCAGCGCCAGGAGGGCGACCGCCGCCCGCCCCTGCTGCTCGGGCTTGCGGTGGTGGCCGGCGTGATCGCCTGCATGGTGGCGATCGGGCTGGTGTTCTCCACCCTGCTGGAGCTGTCGCTGACCGGCGTGGCCGGCATCGCTTCGCCGATCGCCTTCGCGCTGCTGGCGGTGATCGGCGTGCTGCTGCTGTTCAACGCCGACTTCAGCCGCCTGTTTCCGGTAGTGCGGGCGCCGAGCACCAGCCGTCCGCTGCTGGCCGCGTTCGGCTACGGCGCATTCTTCGCGTTCATCATCCTGCCGTGCAACCCCGGCTTCATCGGCGCGTTCTTCTCCAAGCAACTGGCGCTGTCGATCGGCGACTTCGGCCTCAACGTGCTCAACTCGGTGATCTTCGCGGTCGGCATCGGCACCCCACTGCTGGTGCTGGCGGTGGCGGGCGCCGCCTTCGGGCGCCGCATCATCGGCTTCCTGACCCGCCACAAGTCGCCGATCAACCGCATCGCCGGCGCGGCGATGGTGGGCATCTCCCTGTACTACCTGATCGCGGTATTCCAGGTTCCGCAGCGCCTGCTCGGCGGCGCGTAGCCCCTCTGCGCGCAACCCCTATATGGTGCGCCCGCCGTCGACCACCAGGCTGGCGCCGGTGATGAATTCGCTGCGCAACAGGCCGACGATGGCGGTGGCCACGTCGTCCGCGCTGGCGGCGCGGCCCATCGGGGTGGCCTCGCGGTTCTGGCGGGCGAACTCCTCGCTCACGGTGGCCGTCCAGCGCGTCTCCACCAGGCCCGGCACCACGCAATTGACCTGCACCTCCGGCGCCTGGCTGTGCGCCATGCCGCGGGTCAGGTTCATCACCGCCGCCTTGCTCGCGGAGTAGATCAGCGAGCTGCCGAGGCCGGTCAGCCCGGCGATCGAGCCGACGTTGACGATGTGGCCGCCGCCGCCGCGCTTCATCTCCGGGATGGCGGCGCGCGAACAGTAGAAGGGTCCCTGGAAGTTGACCCCGAACAGCTCGGTAAAGTCGTCGTCGCGGACGCCATCCAGGTCGGGGAGCGGCACCGCGCGCGTGCGTCCGGCATTGTTGACCAGGAAGTCGAGGCGCCCGAACTCGGCCACGGTGGCGGCCACCATGGTGCGCACCTGCGCATCGTCGGCGACGTCCGCCTGCACCACCAGGGCACGCGCGCCGGCAGCGCGGATCTCCGCCGCGGTGTCCTCCGCCTCCTGCCGGGAGCGCGAGTAGTTGACCGCCACCACCGCCCCCTGCGCCGCGAGCTGCAGCGCGGTGGCGCGCCCGATGCCGGTGCCGCCGCCGGTGATCAGCGCCACCTTTCCTTCAAAATCAGCCATGCATGTACCTCCTGTTGCCGGCGCCGAGCTTACGGCGCGCCGCCTCGGGCCGGCAACCCGCACCGCCGCTTGTGACCGCTTGTGGTACACTTGGCACCGGAGCGCGGGGCCCACCCGGCGTCGCCAAGCGAGGATCGAATCGATGCGTTCGTTCAACACTGCCGGTCCGGTCAATGCTACCGATCACTACCTGATCGCGCCGTTGTCGAGGATCGATCTGGACGAAGTACTCGGCCTGGTGCGCGACAAGAAGTACTTCGTGCTCCATGCGCCGCGCCAGACCGGCAAGACTTCGGCGCTGCTGGCGCTGGCCGAAGTGCTGAACGGCCGCGGCTACCGGTGCCTGTACGTTACGTTTGAGACGGCGCGCACCGCGCGCGACGACGTGCAGCGGGCCATGCGCACGGTGCTCGCCACGCTGGCGTCGCAGGCGCGGGCGACGCTGGACGACGGCTTTCTGGACGACATCTGGCCGGACATTCTGGCGCGGGTCGGTCCGGACTTGGCGTTCGGCGTAGCACTGGAGCGCTGGGCGCAGGCGTCACCGGGACCGCTGGTGCTGCTGATCGACGAGATCGACACGCTGGTGGGCGATTCGCTGCTGTCGGTACTCCAGCAACTTCGCGCCGGCTACCCAACGCGCCCGGAGCGCTTTCCGCACAGCGTGGTCCTGTGCGGCTTGCGCGACCCGCGTGACTACCGCATGGATGCTTCCGGCAGCCCGTTCAACATCGCCGCCGCGTCGCTCCGGTTGGGCGATTTCTCGCGCCGGGAGACGCTGACGCTGCTGGGCCAGCACACGGAGCAGACCGGCCAGGCGTTCGCACCCGAGGCACTGCAGGCGGTGTGGACGCAGACCCGCGGTCAGCCCTGGCTGGTGAACGCGCTCGCGCACGAGACCTGCTTCAGGAACAGGGCGCTGCGGGAAGACCGTTCGCGCGCGGTGACCGCCGACCACATCACCGCGGCGCGCGAGGAGCTGATCGTGAACCGCGTGACCCACCTGGACTACCTCGCCGACAAGCTGCGCGAGGAGCGCGTGCGGCGGGTGATCGAACCGATGCTGAGCGGCACGCACCGGCACACCTTCACGGACCGCGATGTCGGATACGCGCGCGACCTGGGGCTGCTGGCCCGCGACGCGCCGCTGCGGGTGGCCAACCCGATCTACGCCGAGGTGCTGCCGCGCGAACTGGCGTGGGTGGCGCAGGAGACGCTGGAGCTGTCGCCGCCGCGGTACGTGAGGGCGGACGGCAGCCTGGACGCGGAGTTGCTGATGGTGGAGTTTCAAGGCTTCTTCCGCCGCCACTCCGAGCACTGGCGGAACCGCTTCGCGTACGAGGAGGCGTGGCCGCAGTTGCTGCTGCAGGCATACCTGCAGCGCGTGGTGAACGGCGGCGGGCGCATTGAGCGGGAGTACGCGCTGGGCAGCGGGCGGGTGGACCTGCTGATCGTGTGGCCGCTGGCGGACCGGGTGCAGGAGTTCGTGGTGGAGTGCAAGGTGGTGCGCGAGCACGACGGGCTGGAGCGCGTGGTGGACGAGGGCGTGGAGCAGACGGCGCGCTACGTGGATCGCTGTGCGGCGGAAGCCGGGCACCTGGTCGTGATCGACCGGCGCGACAACCGGAGCTGGGAGGAGAAGGTATTCCACCTCCGCCGCGACGGCGGTGCGGCGCCGGTCGACGTGTGGGGCATGTGACCGGACGACGCAGTCCACAAAGAGCAAATTCCTACTTCGATACCCCCTCTCGGACTGACTTGGAGGCACTGGCGCCCATGTGCCCTGCCCCCCGCGCAGGCGCGGGTCGAGCAGGTCGCGGACGGCGTCGCCGAACATGTTGAAGCTGTACACCACGAAGGTCAGGAAGATGCCCGGCCACATGGCCAGCCACGGCGCCTGCTGCATGTAGTGGCGCCCTCACGGCTCAGGAGCCCAGGAGGCTGCCCCAGTTGGGCAGGTTCAGCGGCAACCCAAGGCCCAGAAACACCGGTCGTCGTGGATCTCATAGATGATCCGATACGGACCTACCCTGACGCGCCATGCGGGGCGGCCCGAAAGCTTCTTGGTGCCCGCTGGCCGGGGGCTATCCGCGAGCGCTCGGATCGTCTTGATGATCCGACTTCGATCTTGGCGGTCAATCTTCGCGAGTTGCCTCTCGGCGCTCCGTAGAATCTCGAGTGAGTAGCTCACGCATCATCGACGCCGTCGAGACGCCTAACGGCCTGCTCGAACGGGATTGCTTCGCGGCCTCCGCGCGTGGCTGCGTCGTATAGGCGAATATCGTCGAGCTCTTCCAACTCCGTGACCACTCGCTCCCACTCATCAAACGCGAGCAGGACAGCCTTTCGGTTTTGATGGGCATCTACGACGAATTCTGGATGCAGAGACAACATTCGCTCCTCCATCGGCATCCGGGGGCGGCTGTGCGTTGTTCCCAGGTGCCTGTCTATCCTACTCATTCTGTGCATGAAGGCAATGGGCCGGCAACCCGGAGCCGCCCTGCCCGTCCGTGCATGGCTGTTTTCGTCGGCGTTTGACTCAGGCGAAGCAAGTGAAGCTCTACGCGGAAAGGCGAGTACTGATGGGGATTCGTTGCTCGTGGTTTGGCATTCCCGTGTCGGTCAGTCGCGCGGCGGGCGCCCTCGTGCCGACTTCTGCGGCGCCTTGCCGCCGTGGGCACCCATGCGCCCTGCCCCGCCGCGCAGGCGCGGGTCGAGCAGGTCGCGGACGGCGTCGCCGAACGGCAGCATGTGGCGCAGCACCATGTGCCAGGACGGGCTGCCGACCGCCTGTGCAGCCTCGAAGTAGGCGTTCTCTTTCACCGCGATCACCGCACCCCGGATCACGCGCGAACTGCCGACGCCGTAGGTCAGGCCCAGCACGATGATGATCTGCGGCGCACCGGTACCCAGGATCGACATGATGGTCATGAGCAGCAGCAGTCCCGGCGGCGGCGCCGCGTGCTCGACCGGGCGCGCTACCGTCGTGGTGGCGCGGTATTCAGCCATGCCAACGAGCCTGTCACATAGCGACCGATCATTCCATACTGTACGATGCTGAGCAAACGCCGGGCAGCGGCGAGTCTTGACTAGTCGAGGGACTAAGTCTACCGTTCCAGGATGACTACGGTGAACATACATGAGGCCAAGACCCATCTGTCGCGGCTGCTGAAACAGGTGGCCGTTGGCGAGCAGATCGTCATCGCCAGAGCTGGAAGACCGATCGCTCGGCTCATTTCGTATGAAGAGCAGGGCAAAGAACGCGTTTCCGGCCAAGACCGTGGCCTCTTCACCGTTCCCGCAAACTTCGACGCACCGCTGCCCGATGAGGTAATCGCCCCCTTCTACAAATGACGCTGCTCATCGATACCCATTGCTGGCTCTGGTGGTTGACCGAACCCGAGAAGCTGCGAGCGCCGGCCGTGGCTCTCCTCAACAAAGCCGCCACGAAGATCCTGCTCTCGGCAGTTTCGTCGTGGGAGATCGCCATCCAGTACTCACTCGGGAAACTCGACCTCCCCGAGCCCCCCGACGAGTTCGTTGCCGCCCGCCTGCGGCGTGATCGGATCCAGGCGCTTGCCATTGAGCACTCACACGCACTCAAGACGGCGGGGTTGCCGTACCACCATCGCGATCCGTTTGACAGGCTGCTTGTCGCTCAGGCGATGGTCTTGGACATCCCCATCATGACCGTCGATCCAGCCTTCGACGCCTACGAGGTCCAGGTGATCCCCGGCTGAGGACTGCACACCGGCGGCTATTTGGATCTGCCGGAGGCAGTTCCGTGCTTCAATGCTGCTCCTGGCGCATCAGGCGCAGGAAGTCGGCCTCGTCGCGGCATTCCAGCGCGGCTTGCACCAGCGCTCCGGTGGAGGCCGCCTTGAACTCCGCGAGGCGCCCAGGGAACGCCGCCGACACCGGCAGGCCGCGCAGCTTCAGCACCTGCAGCACGGCCTCTCGCCGGGTCTCCAAAACGGCCTCCGTCCGGCCCTCGGCGCGGCTCTGCAGGCGCTCCTCGCGCAGCAACGGGTCGTCGTCCGGGCCGGTTCCTACGGCCGCGCCGAGCGTGCGGCCCACCCTGCGCAGCGCGGCCATGGTGACGTACGACACCTCGCGTTCGTTCAGCGCGAGGTGGATCTCCTGCGCCGTCCAGCCCCGGAATGCCCGGCTGCTCGCCGCGGGCCGAAAGCGGCCGCTTTCCAGCAGATGAATCGTCAAGCCGGGGCGCAGGCCGGCCGGGCGGCTCGGCGAGGACTGGTCAGGCACCTCCACCCATACCTCCGGGAAGCCCCACGACTCGTACAGGGACAACTTGCCGCGGCGCACGTCGGTGGTGTTGTCCACCTCCAGAACCACGTCCGGCAGGGTGTCGCTGCCCACTTCGATCCTGGCACCCTCGGGGCGCGTCGTGCGCGGGTGCAGATATACGGTCTGGTCCGCCTCCAGGATGCGCCGCAAGCGACCATCGGCGCGGCGCTGCAGGAGGTCGGCGGCACCGAATGTCTCAATCGGCGAGCCGCGCAGCAGGGCGATACGGGTGGCCAGGTCGCGCAGGCGCTGCCCGGGGTGTTCGTGATAGGTGCTGACCGGGTCGCACACCATGGCGGTCTCGGTTGCGGCGTCCCAGTACTCGATGCGCCGCTCGCAGTTCTCGATGTCGGCGCGAGACATGCGCACCGGCCGGCAACCGGGAAACTCCAGCGGCCGCGCCGCGTGCTCGACCGGGCGCGCTACCGTCGTGGTGGCGCGGTATTCAGCCATGCCAACGAGCCTATCACATGGCGACCGATCATTCCATACCGCAGGGATGGGGTGGGACCGGTAAATCGCTACCTGCTCCATACCTGCACCCCGATCTGGTTGGCCTCCGAGCCGGAGCGCCTGTCGGATTGGTGCCCGGACTCTCCGTGTGAATGGGGAGATCGATTCCGGAGGTGATCGCGGCGTACCAGGCGGGGTGCTCGCTCTTGAGCCGCTCCAGTTCCGTCTCAGTGTAGGGAAACAAGTCGACTCCGACCGGGAAACCGAACGGAAGGTAGTCTCCGACGCGGTCCCGGACGGGCCGGTTCGAACCAGATAGCACGATACACACGTCGACGTCGCTGCCCGGCGCAGGAGTGCCGTTCACCGTGCGCCGGTGTCGAAGCCGTTCGGGTAGCGGGTGGGGATGTAATGCTTGTCGAGGCTCTTGGCGCACGTAATCAAATCCTCCCCGGCCTGCGCCGCGGTCGCCACCACGCCGAGCAGAGCGGTCACCGTATGACCCCAGGCATCCGCTCCCCGGCTCAGGATGACCGCCTTGAGTGCCTTTTCGGCCGCCTGTTGGGCGGCAAAGCAGGCCCACTCGTGCGCGCCATGGCCGCGCGCCTGCCCGGCGTGCCGCAGATCGGCGTCCGCCTGCCGAAGCCAGTCCCGGTAGCGAGCAGCCATGAATATATGGTAGCACGGTCGGAGCGTCGGAGCGACGGTACCACTGCACCTGGCCCGGTGCGGCCCGCATCCGCGCTTGGTCTAAATGACCGAGCGGCGCCGCCGTGTCCGAGCTGCTAACAACAAAGCACAGTACGGGACAGTACGGGGACCGATGCCGCCACGGGCAAGCGCCGGCATGCTACAGTGGCGTGCGTGGCGGGCGACTATCGGAGTGTGATCATTGGCGCCAGCGGCGGGCGGGCGCGGCACCATGCGCTCGCGTACCGCCACCAGCGGCGCGCCAAGCTGGTAGCGGTGTCGGCGCGGACAGCGGACAAGCGGGACGAGTTGGCCGATGCCTTCGGAATCGCCACTCGTTACGACGACTACCGCGAGATGCTGGCCCGCGAACGGCCCGACGTGGTGCACGTCAACACGCCTCCGGACGCGCGCCTGGAGTTGCTGGGGCAGATCGCGGCCGCCGGGGTGCCGGCGGCGATCATTGAGAAACCGATCGCCATTGATGGGCCCGACTGCGCAGCGCTGGCCGCGTTCGCACGCAGCTCGCCGCTGAGGGTAGCCGTCAACCACCAGCTCCACTACCACGCCCCGCGCCGGCGCCTGCAGCGCCTGGTCGCGGACGGCGCCATCGGCACGGTGCGCTTCATCGACGCCAGCACCGGCATGAACGCCGCCTACCAGGGCACGCACGCCCTGCAGTCGGTGTTCGCCTTCGCCGGCGGCGAGCAACCGGCGGCGGTGCTCGGGCAGGCGTCCGGCGCGGACGGCCTGCAGCCGTCGCCGCGCAATCACTTCGCCCCCGACGACCTGCTGGCGGCGATCGACTTCGAAGGCGGCCTGCGCGCCGTGCTGCGCTGCGGCGCCGGTGCGCCGCGGCTGACGGAAGCCCCGCCGGACGCGCGCGAGGCGGTGTGGGGCCACAAGCGCATCACCGTGTACGGCGAACGCGGCCACGTGACCTGGACCATGTGGTCGTGGGAAACGCTGCTGCATGGGCGCCTGGAGCGCGGTGCACACGACTACTGGGAGCACGACGCGCCCGCCGAATCAGCCCTGGTCGATTCGGTGCTCGACTGGATCGAGTCGGCGCGGTCACTCCGCGAGCCGAAATACGCACAGCGCAAAGCGGAACGCGAAACGGCACACGACGGCAACCGAAGCACCGGCTTCCCGGGCCGGCAGACCGCGGCGGATCAAGGGGCCGAAGCGGACCACCCGCTGGCCCTGGCCAAGGCGACCGCGCAGTACGCGGTGTTGCTGGCCGCCTACCGCAGCGCCATCGAACGGCGGCCGCTCGCCCTGCCCGCCGACGACGAGTCACCGGCAATCGACGCGCTGCGGGCGGCGCTCAGTCCGGCGGCGGCGCCCTCGTGAGCCCGCCGGCCGACGCGCTGATCGACGCCGACGTGCACATCGCCACGCCGGCGGTGGAGACGCTGTACCCGTATCTCGACGCACGCTGGGTCGAGCACTTCAGCCAGACCCTCGACCGCGGCGCGAGCCAGCACTATTACCCGAAGGGGGCGCCGAACGCCGGTCCACCGGAGGCGGGCGCCAGCCTGGAGCGGCTGCGCGCCGACGTGCTCGACGGCACCGGAGTGGAGGCCGCGATCGCCAGTTGCCTGTACGCGGTGGACAGCGTGCACCACCCCGACGTGGCGGCGGCGCTGGCCGGCGCGGTCAACGACTGGCTCAGCAGCGAGTGGCTGCAGCCGGAGCCGCGCCTGCGCGGGTCGGTGGTGGTACCGATCCGGATTCCGGCGCTGGCGGTGGCCGAGATCGACCGCGTCGCCGGCAGGCCCGGCTTCGTCCAGGTGCTGATCCCGGCGCGCACCGAGCACCCCCTCGGCAGCCGGCTGTTCCACCCGCTGTGGGAGTGCATCGAACGCCACGGCCTGGTGGCCGGCATCCACTTCGGCGGCTCCCCGGTGACGCCGCCCACCCCTACCGGCTGGCCCTCCTACTTCATCGAGGTGTACGCCGACATGGCCGGCGTGTTCGCCACCCAGCTCACCAGCATGATCGTGGAGGGCGTGTTCGACGCCTTCCCGAAGCTGCGCGTGGCATTCCTGGAGTCGGGTTTTACCTGGCTGCCGGCGCACCTGTGGCGCATGGACAAGGAGTGGAAGAACCTGCGCCGGCTGGTGCCGTGGGTAAAGAGGCCGCCTTCCGAGTACGTGCGCGAGCACGTGCGGCTCGCCATCCAGCCGCTCGACGCACCGCCCGAGCCCGGTCCGTTGCTTGACGTGGTGGCGCAACTCGGCGGCGACCACATGCTGCTGTACGCCAGCGACTACCCGCACCTGCACGCCGCCGACCCGGAGCCGGCGCTGCTTGCACATTTGCCGCGCGCATTGCAAGTTAAGGTTCGCAGCGAAAATGCGCGCGGTCTGTACCGGCTCTGAACCGGCCGGCCGGGCTGCGAGGAGGCGAACATGAGCCCGACCATGACGGCACCGGCACCCGCACTGGACGCACGGGAGGCTGCCACGCCGTATCCCGCCGTGGCCGAGCGTGCGGCCCCGGCCCGCCCGGCGATCATCGACTGCGACCTGCACAACGAGATTGACTCGCTCAAGGATCTCTACCCGTACCTGTCGCAGCGCTGGCGCGACCACCTGGACGCGTTCGGCGTGCGCACCCCCAACAGCGGCTACTATCCCCGCTTCATGGATCACCGCGAGGATGCCAGGCCGCCGTCGGGCCGTTCTTCGGGCTCCGACGTGGAGTTTACCCGCCAGCACTTTCTCGATCCCTACCACGTCGCCTACGCCGTCCTGCAGCCCGCGGTGCTGGCCAACACCGCGCTCGACCTGGAGCTGGGCGCCGCCCTGGCGCGCGCCTGCAACGACTGGCAGGTGGCCGAGTGGCTGGACCGGGACGAGCGGCTGCGCGCGTCGATCATGATCGCCAGCGAGGACCCGGTGGCGGCCGCCGCCGAGGTGCGCCGCTGTGCGCGTGACGGACGCTTCGTGCAGGTGCTGTTCAAGGGCCGCTTGCAGGAGCCGATGGGGCGCCGCAAGTACTGGCCGATCTACGAGGCGTGCGCGGAGGAAGGACTGCACGTGGCCAGCCACGCGTTCGGCGCCTACGGACACCCGATCACCGGCGCCGGCCATGCCTCCTACTACATCGAAGACCACCTCAGCCCCGCCCAGTCGGTGCAGGCCAACATCACCAGCCTGGTGATGGAAGGCGTGTTCGACCGCTTCGGCATCAAGCTGATCTCGATCGAGAACGCGTTCGCGTGGGCGCCGTCGCTGATGTGGCGCCTCGACGCCGCCTGGAAACTGCTGAAGGCCGAGGTGCCGCACGTAACGCGCAAGCCGTCCGAAATCGTCGCCGGGCACGTCTACATCACCACCCAGCCGATCGAGGAGCCGCCGCGCCCGAGCGACTTCAGCCGCCTGCTCGACCATTTCGGCGCCATGGCGGACCACCTGCTGATGGCCAGCGACTACCCGCACTGGGACAGCGACAACCCCGATATCGTGCTGCCGCATACCCTCCCCGAAGAGCTCAAGACGCGCATCCGCTACGACAACGCGGCCGCCCTGTACGGGTTCTAGCACGGCGCGATGAACCCCGGCGTCGCACCGAGAGCGGCGAGGCGCCCAGCTGGCAGGGCGCACGAGCGGCCATATCCGGCATGTGTGAACGCGCGGCAACGCAGCCGGACGGGATGCATCGCCGCCCGAACTCAGCCGCTGCTTCGCTACGGGCTGCCGGTGATGTTCACGTGAGCGCCAGACGGCGCGCGGCGACGGTGCGCCACGTGGTCGCCGGGGCTGATGAGATCGCGCCGGGCGAGCGCAAGATCGTCGCCGTTGCCGGCCGTTCCATTGGCGTGTTCAACGTCGGCGGCGAGTACTTCGCGCTGCGCAACCGCTGCCCGCACCAGGGCGGCGCGCTGTGCGAGGGCCAGCTCTGGGGCGTGCTGCAGTCGGAGCGCCCTGGCCAATTCGACTACCAGCCGAGCCGCGAGATACTCTCCTGCCCATGGCACGGCTGGGAGTTCCACCTGCGCACCGGCCAGTCATGGTGCGCCCCCGACAAGCTGCGAGTAAACCGCTACGCGGTGGCCAAGGTTGCCGGCGCCGACCTGGTCCCCGGCGACGATCCTCAGGACGACGCCGGCGCGCCCGCGCCCGGCATGGTAAAGGGCCCCTACACGGCCGAAACCTACCCGGTCGAGCGCGACGGCGCTTACCTGGTAGTCGAACTCCCCACCGGCGAACGCCCGGCGCGCGTAGTTGCCACGGGCAGCCGATCACCCGCATCCGCCACCCTTCCGGGCAATTCGTCCGCAAGTCCGTAAGATCGGCAGGTACACGGGCAACACGCGCAACCCATCGGCGCGAAGCCGGTTCGGGCGCTTCACGGAATTCCGGTCCAGCAGACAGCTGCTGCCGGCGGCGAGAGCGCCGCACACTCCCCGAAATGGCGGTCCGGCCATTGGCAGACGCGGCGCTGGAGCACGATAATAGGGCAGGCGGCACCCACGGGGCTGCTGTATGGAGGAGTTACGAACATGAAAATGCTGCTGGGCGGCAACTGGGTGGACCGGGCGGATAAGATCGAGGTGCTGAACCCGTTCGACGGCTCGGTCGTGGACACGGTGCCGCAATCGAGCCTGGCCGACGTCGAGGAGGCGCTGGCCACCGCCGAGCGCGGCGCCCGCGTCATGGCCAACATGACCGGCTACGAGCGCTATGAGATCCTGATGAAGGTCGCCGACCTGATGCGCGAGCGCGCCGACGACCTGGCGCGCACCATCACCCTGGAAGAGGGCAAGATCCTGGGCGAGGCGCAGATCGAGGCGACCCGCGCGCGCGAAATCATCGTGCTGTCGGCGGAAGAGGCGAAGCGCCTGTCCGGCGAGGTGATACCCCTCGACGGCGCCCCCGGCGTGGCCGGCAAGCTCGGCTTTACCCTGCGCGTGCCGTGCGGGGTGGTGGTCGGCATCAGCCCATTCAACTTCCCGCTGCACCTGGTGTGCCACAAGGTGGGCCCGGCATTCGCCGCCGGCAATGCCTGCATCATCAAGCCGGCCACCGACACGCCGTTGTCCGCCCTCAAGCTGATCGAGCTGTTCACGGAGGCGGGCGCACCGGCGGAGGCAGTGCAGTGCCTGACCGGACCGGGCGGCGCCCTCGGCAACGCCCTGTGCAGCGACCCGCGGGTGCGCAAGATCACCTTCACCGGCAGCCGCGACATCGGCGAGCGGATCTGCCAGGTGGCCGGCCTGAAGCGGGTGACCATGGAGCTCGGCTCCAACGCGCCGCTGATCGTGATGCCGGACGCCGACCCGAAGCGGGTGGCCGCGGCCGCCGCCATGAGCGGCTTCTCCAACGCCGGCCAGGTGTGCATCTCCACCCAGCGGGTAATCGCCCACAATGACATCTACGGCGACCTGCTCGATGCGATGACCGACGTCGCGGCGGGCATATCCACCGGCAACCCCCTGGAGGGCGCCACGGGTATGGGGCCGATGATCCGCGAAGAGGACTCCGAGCGGGTGGCGAGCTGGGTCAGCGAGGCCACCGGCGCGGGCGCGCGCGTGCTCACCGGCGGCGTGCGCAACGGCCAGCTCTACCAGCCCACGGTGGTGGCCGACGTGCGCCCGGAAATGAAAATCTCGCACGACGAGATCTTCGGACCGGTGGTCGGCGTCAGCCAGGCTCCCGACATCGACACCGCCATCGAGATGGCCAACGACACCAAGTACGGCCTCAGCGCCGCCATCTTCACCCAGAATGTGGACTGGGCCATGCAGTTCGTGCGCAAGTGCGAGTCCGGCAACATCCACGTCAACTGGGGCACCCAGTGGCGCGCCGACCTGATGCCCTACGGCGGCCTCAAGGACAGCGGCATGGGCAAGGAAGGCCCCAAATACGCCGTCCAGGAGATGACCGAGACCAAGATGGCGGTGTTCCACCTGCCCGAGTAGCGGCGCAGGTCTGGGTTCACGCCGGAGCGCCCGGCGCAACCCCGCGCACGGGACAACCTGCGCGGGGCTGGCCGGTGCGGTTCGTGGCCGGCGCGGCGTCCGTGCGCTCGCGGTTCCCTGGCGCGCGTCGCGCCCGGACCGCTCGCTTGGTCAGGCGACAGGCCGCTGTTCGTGGCAGATTGCAAGGCTCTCTTCTTCTGCGAGCGGCTCCTTGAGCAGCAGGCAGTAGTGGGGGGCGCCGACGGCGTGCCGGCGCGCAAAGTACCGGCAGTCGCGGCACATTCCGAACGGTTGGCGATGCCGTGCCGCAAGGCGGACGCGGAGCATCGATTCGAGCGTACCGGTCAGTGTCTCCCGTTGCCGTTCGGACAGGTGCCGCGCGGCAGCGGCGGTCTCGGCCAGCGGGTCTTCCCGCAACAACCTGCGGGCTTCCTGGCTGAGCGACAGCCGCCGGCGGCGACGGTCGCGGGGATCGACCCCCTTGCACACAAACCCCTTGCCTTCCAGCACCCTCAGGGTCTGCGACACCGTACCCTTGGTCAGCCCGAGGTAAGCGCCAAGCGCGGCCGGCGTCCGGGAAAAGCGATTGGCGCGCGCCAGGTAGCGCAATACTTCCCACTGCACCGGCAGCAGTGCGCCGGCGTGTGCGTCGGAATTCATGAGGCGACCCATCCGCTCGATGAGCGCCGCGATGTGCCCTGCCCCGTTGTTTGCCATTACCCCCTCCATCACCCCCTATAGTCGCGACTCGATACCACTCTTGCAATGGTGCGCCGCCAAGCGTATAGTGGTTATTAGTATCGACTCGATACCAAGGAGTACAAGATGAAACAGATGTTCGCGGGGATTTTGATCGCCGCACTTTCGCTGCCGGGCGCCTTCGGCCATGAAATCGTGAGCGAGGTCGACGCGAGCAAGCCTGCCGCGTTCGACATCGTCAGTGCGGGAGCCACCACCGACGGCCGCCTGCTGACGTTCATGATGGAGGTGGCCGGGCAGGCGGGCAGCGTGAAACCGGTGGCGATCGGCCAGTTGGCCGGCGCCAAGGTCGAATCCTACGTATGGCCGACCAGCCTCGATCCGGCGGTGGTCGGATTCGATGCGGGTTCGGGCATCCTGTCGCTCGCGATCACCGCCCACCCCGACTTCGACGACACCCCACTGTACGACGAAGACCGGGACGGCGATCCGGCCAATGACGGCGCCGAGTGGCACTCGCATTGGGTAGTGCTGGTCGAGGACACCGCCTGCGGCGCCGGACTCAAGGTGCGCGACGTGTCACCGGGCGTGGATCTGCTTCCCGCCACCGCGCCGTACCTGCCGATCGCGCTCGACAGCCCCGGCATGAGCCCGTTACTGGACGGCAGCAGCGCCCGGATCACGGTGCCCGTCAGCGGCACCGAGAACATCGCGTTCGACGCCGTAACCGCCGAACTGCAGATCAACGAGCACGCGGAAGCCCCGTTGCTGTGCGTCACCGGGGTACACGACATCGCCTCCGGCGACCTGTCGCTGCCCGGCCGCGTGACTCCCAGCATGGCCAAATAAGCGGAACGGCCTCAGACCGCCGCCCGGGAGTCCGCAACCGGCTCCGGGCGGCAACGATTGGTGGCGTTCCGTCATGCTGTATCATGAGACAGATGCCGAGCGGACGTCAGACCACGGCAGTACTGTTCGATCTGGACGACACGCTGATAGACCGGGCCGGCGGGTTCGCCCGGATGTGCGGGCACTGGTACCGCACGCTGCCGGTGGCCGGGCGACCGCCCGACGAGGAACAGTTCGTCGAGCGCATGGCGGCGTGGGATCGGGATGGGCTGCCGAAGCATGAGATCTACGGCAACCTGCTGCGTTGGTGGCCCGGCTGCTTTGCCAGCATCGACGCGGCAATCGATTGCCACCGCACGCAGCTGGCTCCATGCACCGCGTTCGACCCCCGTACTCGCGCGCTGCTGCTGCGATTGCGCCGCGAAGGATTCGCTACCGCGGTGTTGACCAACGGCACGGCGGCATCACAACGCTCGAAGGTGCAGCACTGGGGTTTGCCGGACTTGGTGGACGCCATCGTGGTGTCCGAAGAGATCGGCGCGGCCAAACCCGACCCGGCGATATTCCGGCACGCCCTCGGTGCGATCAGTGCGGATCCAACCTCCACCCTGTTCGTCGGTGACCGGCCGGTTGCTGATGTCTGCGGTGCGAGGCGCCTGGGCATGCTCACCGCATGGATCCACCACGGGCGTGACTGGGAAATCACCGAACCGCCGCCGGACTACGCGATCTCCGGAGCATGGGAAGTGGGCGGACTGCTCGGCTTGAGCCCATAGTCCCGACATCCGCCAGGGCAAGCGGCAACCCGGCTTGGCGGGTTATCCTGGGGCCGCCACACAGCCCGCAGGAAAGAGCAACAGGAGACTACCGATGGCAGATCACCGATTCGTTCCCACCGTCTTTCACACCACACTCGGCCCGCACGATCCGGTGCTCACCATCGAATCCGGTGACCGGGTGTTCACCACCACGGTGGACGCCGGCGGCTTCGATGCGAACGACAACCCCGTCACGCCGGCCGGCAACCCGCAGACCGGCCCGTTCCGGGTGGCCGGCGCCGAGCCGGGCGACACCTTGGCTGTGCACCTGGAGCAGATCCTCCCCAACCGCACCCGCGGCTACACCAAGACCTGGGTAGCGGCCAACGTGCTCGACCCCGGCCACCCCACCCTGCCGGCGGACCTGCCGCAGAGCATCGACTGGAACGTGGACGTCGAGGCCGGCACAGCCGCACCGCTGGGCGTGCCGGAACTGGCACACTGGCGCGTACCGCTGGCGCCGATGATCGGCTGCTTCGGCGTGGCCCCGGAACGGCACCAGGCAATCTCCACCGCCACCTCCGAGCGCCACGGCGGCAACATGGACTGGAACGGTTTCCAGGCCGGCGTCACCGCGATGTTTCCGGTGTTCGAACCCGGTGCGCTGTTCGCCCTCGGCGACGTGCATGCCGTGCAGGGCGACGGCGAGATCGTCGGCACCGGCATCGAGATCTCCGCCGACGTGGTGTTCCGCGTCGAGCTGCTCAAGGACCACGCCATCGGCTGGCCGCGTGCCCGCACCCCGGACTGCATCGCCACCCTGGGCAACGCGCGCCCGCTCGACCAGTGCGTTCAGCACGCCACCACCGAGATGCTGCGCTGGCTCGCCGACGACTACGGCCTGGACCGCCACCTGGCCCACATCATCCTCGGCCAGGCCGCCGGCTACCAGCTCGGCAACATGTTCGACCCCGCCTACACCATGGTCTGCACCCTCACCCACGACATCCTCCGCGCCATCACCAGGACACCATGACGGAGGCTCCCGACACCCCCGATCCGAAGTGCTACAATCTCACCCGACGGTGCAACACGCCATGAGCAATCCCCTTCACCTTCCAGACCTGACCATCAAGGGATTCCGTGGGATCGACCAGTTGACGATCCCCCGTCTCGGCCGCGTGACCCTGCTAGCCGGAAAGAACGGCGTCGGCAAAACAACCGTCTTGGAAGCTGTTCACGTGTTCGCCGCTCGAGGCCGCTTCTCGGCGCTCTCCGATCTGCTGAGCAGTCGCGGGGAAGTCCATGTTGGCTCCGACGACAACGGCGATGGCACGAGTGAACTCGATGCCCTAGCGTTGTTCCACCGCCGGGTCAGTGAAGACACAACGATTCTTATTGGCCGGGAGTACCTGCCAGAGCAACTTCGGATCGAGATGACCTCCCTCGCCAAGGTTCGTTCTACTCTGCTCAATCTTGCCGACCCGGTACCGGGGCTCTCGGTCTCATTCCGAGGCAAGACACAGGTCCGTTGGTTCATCCCGAGCGGCGGGCTCAACGAGTTCAGCCGATCTCTTCGCCTCCCCGACAATGATGAACCGGAACCACGGTTGACCTGCGAGTATTTGGGGCCAGATGTCTTGAGAGAAGGCGAGCTGGCTCGTTTTTGGGACAAGGTTGCGTTGACTGATGCCGAACAACGAGCAGTGTCATCCCTTCAACTGGTAGCCGGGAGCACTGTGACCGGTGTAGCGCTGGTCGGAGACGGCAGGCCGAATGGGGGCGGACGAAGAACCGTGGTCCGACTCACGGGGTATGATCGACCGGTTCCATTGAAGAGTCTCGGCGATGGTGCGGTACGGCTATTCGGTATTGCATTGGCAATTGCCAATAGCCGCGGCGGAATACTGCTGATCGACGAGGCTGAAAATGGAATTCACCACACAGTACAGTACGATTTGTGGAAGATGATTCTGCAGACGGCGCAGTCGAACGACGTTCAGGTGCTGGCGACTACGCACAGTTGGGACTGCGTTCGAGGGTTTGCCTACGCGGCAGCCGAGTTTGAGGATGGCGAGGGGATGCTGGTACGTCTCGACCGGGATGATCGAGGCTTGCGTGCTGTCGAGTATTCGAAGGAAGGACTTCGGACCGCCGCCGAGCAAGGCATCGAGGTTCGTTGACTGTTGCTCAACCCGGACACTTCACCTTGTCTATTGGTTGTCGAGGGTCAGGACGACGAGCACGTTATCCGGCATCTCCGTCAACGCAACATGCCGATGCCGGAATTCGGGATTGTTAGTAGAAACTCCGTCAGCGAGCTGCTCAGCGCCATCGAGGCAGATGTGCTGGCGCCCGGGCGCACTGCCCTCGGCATTCTGGTCGACGCCGATGGGGATGTAGGGAGTCGTTGGCAAGCTGTGGCCGACAGGCTGCGTCGGGTGAACATCGAAGCTCCGCAAGCACCCGATCCTTCCGGGACCGTCATCGAGAAGAGCAGCCCACGAATTGGCGTCTGGCTGATGCCGAATAACGAAGCCCCCGGCGAAATCGAGGACTTCGTCGCCGGCATGATTCCGGAGAGTGATCCGGTGTGGCCACGGTCGCAGGCATATGTTGACGGAATACCCGTCACCGACCGCAAGTTAGCGAGCGGCAAGATATTGCGCGCCAAGGTTCATTCCTGGCTGGCCACGAGAGAGGCACCGAGAATGATGGGCGCCGCAATCCGCGCCCGGGATCTGAGTCGTGACGCGCCAGATGCGGTTCGGCTGGTCGGCTGGCTGCGACGGTTGTTCAGCTGAGCCGGCTGGGCGAGTCGTTCCGCGCAGCCGCGGCCCGGCCCGGAGCGCAGCGGCGCAGCGGGCGCAGCGGGCGTAGCGGACGTAGCGACGCAAACTTGACAACCGGCGGGGCGGGGCACAGTATCGTTTGTTACCCATATCAGCCAGACCAGTGCGGCAGCGCACGGAGGAGAGAGCTATGCGGATTTGGATAGCGGTGATCGTGGCGGTGGCGGCGGCCATGTCGGGCCATGCCGCCGGCGAGACGGAGGCAGCGGCACCGGGGCAGCTTGAAATCAGTTGGCACGGCGTCAATCCGACCGGCAACCCGGTGCAGGAGGGGTCGATCATCGAACAGGCGATCGAGGCCCAGTTCCCGGGTGTCGACCTGAAACCGTTGCCGATCGACTGGAGCGACCAGGACCAGATCGCGCTGCGCATCGCGGCCGGCGACGTTCCCGACTTTGCCTACGACATCCGGCGCGGCATGGCGGGCACCAGCCTGCGTCAGCTCGCCGAAGACGGGGTGATCCGCTCGATCGAGCGCGACTGGCTGTCCACCCACATGCCTGTCTACGTGAGCTACGTGGACACCAACGATACCGGCAAGGCGTGGCCGTCGACGCAGGTGGACGGTGTGCAGTATGCGATTCCGAACGTGTCCGCCGGCAACGCCACCGGCCACATTCTCGGCATCCGCGACGACTGGGCGGCGGCGGTCGGCTTCGAGCGGCCCGACTCCTGGACCCTCGCCGATTTCGAGGACCTGATCCGCAGGCTGCGCAACGAGGACCCGGACGGCAACGGAAACAAGGACCAGTACGGCTACGCGCGCTGGGCGCAGCAGGGGCTGGCGTCACTCGGCGTGGCCTCGGCGAGCTTTCCGAACGTGTTCGGCGCGCATGGCGTGCGCATCGCCACCTGGGACCAGAACGGCGACTGGTCGATGATCAGCGACGGCTACCGCGAGGCGCTCAAGGTGCTCGCCGCCTGGTGGGCGGACGACCTGATCGACCCGGAGAGCTTCACCGTCGACCGCGCCACCTGGACCGCCAAGTGGGCCAATCACCGGCTTGGCGTGGTGGAGCGCAACTGGACCTGGCTGCGCGAACGCGCCGGCGCGCCGATCAACGAGATCCGCAAGACCATGCCGGACGTGTCGATGATCTACCTGCCGCAGCCTGAGGGGCCGGCGGGTGCGCACACCTCCGCCTACGGAGCCGCCACCTTGGTCGGCCTGTTCGGCAAGGACGCCAGCGACGAAAAGGTGGTCAAGATCATGCAGATCCTGGAGTGGATCGAGACCGATCCCGACCGTCACTGGCGCAGCCGCGTCGGCCCGATGGGCATTTTCGATCCGGAGGTCAAGTACGCCGAACGGGTGTCACCGACCGAGATCCGCCGCATCGGCGAGTTCCACAACAACGAGGCGTATGCCAAGGCCGGCATGTACAAGTTCGCCATGCACAACTACCGGCCGATCGAGCTGTGGCGCACCAACATCGCCGGCGAAGTGGCGACCGTGGTGGAGGCCGGCGTCGCCGCCTCGCTGGTCGACGAGGGCCCATGGGTGGAGTTCTCGGCCGACGTCAACAAGCTGCGCGGCGACCTGAGCGACATCGAGGTGCAGTTCTACGTCAAGGCGATCTCCGGCCAGATCGACATCGACGCCGAGTGGGACGCCTACGTGGAATCCTGGATGGCCAACGGCGGCGCGCGCATGACCGAGGCCGCCAAGCAATTCATCCAGAACGGAACCATCATGGAGTGAGAATCCAGGCGGCCCCCGTCCGGACCGCTCGCATGAAATCGCCCGACGCGATACCGGCGTCGCAGGCACCGGCGCGCGCCCGCATTGACATGGGCGCGCGCTGGCGCCTGATGTGCCGCTACAAGCTGATCTACCTGCTCCTGCTGCCGGCGGCGGCCTACTTCGTGCTGTTCCAGTACGGCCCGATGTACGGTATCCAGATCGCCTTCAAGGACTTCAAGCTGCTCAAGGGCATCTGGGCCAGCGAGTGGGTCGGATTCGAACACTTCATCGCAATGTTTGCGTCGCCGCGCTTCTGGCAGGTGCTGCGCAACACCGTGGTGATCAGCGTGCTCAAGCTGCTGTTCGGGTTCCCGGCCCCTATCCTGTTCGCCATCCTGCTCAACGAGCTGATCAACGTACGCCTCAAGAAAAGCGTGCAGACGATCAGCTACCTGCCGCACTTCATCTCGTGGGTGGTGCTGGCCGGCATCGTGTACGAGGTGCTGTCGCCGTCGCTCGGCATCGTCAACCATCTGGTCGAGGCGGCCGGCGGGCGCCCGCACAACTTCATGGCCGACTCCGACTGGTTCGTGGCGGTGGTGGTGATCAGCTACGTCTGGCAGACCTTCGGCTGGGGATCGATCATCTACCTGGCGGCTCTGGCCGGCATCGACCCACAGCTCTACGAGGCGGCCCAGATCGATGGCGCGGGCCGCTTGCAGCGCACCATGAGCATCACCGTCCCGTCGCTGTATCCGGTGATGGTGATCGTGTTCCTGCTGCGCGTCGGCAACCTGCTGGAGGTGGGATTCGACCAGATCTTCAACCTGCAGAACCCCACCATCTATGACACCGGCGACATCATCGAGACCTACACCTACCGCAAGGGGATCATCCAGCAGGACTGGAGCTATGCGGCGGCGGTGGGCCTGTTCAACAACACGGTTGGCCTGATCCTGCTGCTGGTAGTGAACCGGTTCACGCGCGTGGCCCGGGAGTTCGGGTTTTGAGCGTGCTGCGCACGCGCGGCGAGCGCCTGTTCGATGCGGTGAACATCACCGTCCTGTGCCTGGTTTCGGCGGTTGTTCTGATCCCGTTCTGGCTCCTGCTGGTCGACTCGTTCAGCACCCCCGAGTCGGTGTACCTGCGCGAGTTCCGCGCCCAGTTCCTGCCGGTTGCCTGGTCGATCACCGCCTACGAGACCGTGCTGCAGAAGTCCGCCATCGGCACCGCCTACGCCAACACCCTGTTTCGCACCATTGTAGGGACGCTGTTGAACACGCTGGTGACGATCGCCGCCGCGTACGCCATCTCCAAGCGCCGGCTGCCGTTCATCCGCGCGTTCACCTTCCTGGTGGTGTTCACGCTGTTCTTCAACGGCGGGCTGATTCCGCGCTTCCTGCTGGTGCGGTCGGTGGGCCTGCTCGACTCCCGCTGGGCGCTGATCTGGCCGGTGCTGGTGCAGGCCTACACGCTGCTGATCGCGCGCAATTTCATGTTCTCGATTCCCGACAGCCTGGAGGAGTCCGCCTACATCGACGGCGCCAACGAGATCACCATCCTGTGGCGCATCATCCTGCCACTGTCCAAGCCGATCATCGCCACGGTGGCGCTGTGGGGTGCGGTGATGCACTGGAACGCCTGGTTCGACGCGCTGATCTACGTCACCGACCACACCAAGATCGTACTGCAACTGCTGCTGCGGCGCGTACTGCTGGAGGCCCAGATCATGTCGATGACCGACGTCGACCTGGAAACCGACACGGCGGTGACCGAGGAGACCGTGAAGGCCGCACTGATCTTCATCAGCATCGGACCGATCGTGATCCTGTACCCATTCGCGCAGAAGTACTTCATCCGCGGCGTGCTGATCGGCTCGGTCAAGGGTTGAGGGCGCGGCCCGGCGCGCAGGAGATCAGCCGCCGAGATCCTGCTCCGTCGCGCCGGCGCTCAGGTCCGCCTCGGTCAGCATGATGTGGAAGATCTGCCGTTTCTGGTGGTCCAGGAACAGGTGCAGGCGGTCGCCGTCCACCACCAGGTCGGCGTAGGACAGTTCCACCGGGCGCTTTGGGTCGCGCGTGGACGGCGCCGCGCGCGGCACGGTGGTGTCGGCGAGCAGCAGTCGAGGCTCGCTCCACGAACGGCCCTCATCGCGTGACAGGCACGCCCACAGCTCGCGCCGGTCGGCCTGGCCGCGCCAGTCTCCCGAGCCCTGGTTGTGGATCAGCGCCACCATCGTGCTGCCGTCGCCGAGCCAGAAAACCATGGGCGGTGCGTCCGGGTGGCGCAGCACCGTCGGCTCGGGATCGCTCCAGGTGCGCCCGTCATCGGCGCTGCGCAGCTCCCAAATGCGCCCGGACGGCACGCGGGCGAACATCACCGCTGCGCTGCCGCCGGGCGACAGGATGGTGCCCTCGAGCGTGCGCTGCCACGGTTGCGTCTGCCAGCCGTGCGGATGCGGCCCCGGGATCAGTGTCCAGCTCGCACCCTGATCCTCGCTGCGCAGGACGTACTGCGTATCGGTGCGGTTCGGCCATCCTTTGGTGCGGCGGCGCACGCTGTAGGTGGGCAGCAGCCAGGCGCCCGAGTCCATCTCGCAGCCGCGCATGTGGCCGACGCCAAGGTAGCCCGGACTGTTGACCGGATCGATAATCTCGGTCTCGCTCCAGGTGTGGCCGTCGTCATCGGACCGTCGCATGCCGACGCCGCCGTCGTGCGGGGGCAAAAAAAGTTCCGCTGTCGGCTCGGTACCGAAGGCGACGATTTGCGTGCTGCCGCGCGGTACCAGCGGGTTGAAGCCATGCTGGTTGTACGAAACCTCCCACGGGTGGGTCGGGCCGTGCCAGGTGGCGCCGCCGTCGCCGGACCGGTAGGCGAGCAACTCGTTGATCTTGTCGCGGTTGTTGATCATGTGCCCGGAGCCGGACTGGGTAATTGCCAGCAGGTCGCCTCCGGGGGTTTTCAGGGCGCGGACCGGCTCGCTCATGTCGTTCGGCGGCGGGAAGGCGTGCAGCCGGCGCACGTCCAGGCGGTCGAGCGCGATGATGCCCAGGTCGGGGAGGTGGCGGTAGCCGGCGGGTGGGTCGGCCACTTCGAGCGCGCGGCCGGCGACCGGGATGCGCTCCTCCTGCTCCAGCAATACGCCGTCGGGTGGGGGCTGGTGGACGTGTGCGTTCATGTCTGGGACCGCCTTTGTCAGTGATGGGATAGCCATGGACTGTAAGCCGGCCCGGTTGGGGCGTCAATCTTCGCTGCGGGGTTTGCGGAGGTCTTCCAGTTCGTCGACGCTGCGCGGCCAGTCGGACTTGAGCAGGCGGGACAGGGCGCGGTCGGCGAGCAGCTTGCCGCCGGTCTGGCAGCGCGGACAGTAGTTGCTCTCGTTGGCGGCGTACACGATGCGCTGCACGGGGGTGCCGCACGCCGGGCACGGCTGGCCGTACTTGCCGTGCACGGCCATCTTGGGGTGGAAGGCGGTCACCTTCTTCGGGAAGTTGCCGCCGCTCTCGGCGCGCAGCAGGTCTACCCACTCGGTGAGCACGGCCACGCATGCCGCGTGCAGCGTATCGACCTGTTCGCCGGCCATGCGGGCGGTAAGCTGCAGCGGCGACAGGCCGGCGCGGTGCAATATCTCGTCCGAGAATGCGTTGCCTACCCCCGAGAACAGGCGCGGGTCTGCCAGCGCGCGCTTGAGGGTGTGATTCTCGCGCAGCAGCGCCTCACGGAACGCCGCGGCATCGGCGTCCAGGATCTCCAGGCCGCCGCGCTCGTGCTCGGCAAGCCCCTCGCTGCCCGCCGCCAGGTGCACGGAGGCGCGCCGCTTGCTGCCGGCCTCGGTGAGCACGAGCGTGCCGGAGTCGAACTCGAAGCCGGCCAGCCCGACTTTGCGCGGAATCTTGGCCGCCGCGCTGTCGTCGTGCCAGCGCAGGCGGCCGGCGACCATCAGGTGGATTACCAGGTACAGGTCGCCGCTCAGGGTGAACACGATGCGCTTGCCGAGCCGGTGCACGGCCTGCACCCGCCGCCCGTGCGCCGCGCTGATGGGCGGATCGACCGAGCGCAGCACGAACGGGTTGGCGATGCGCACCTTCTGCAGCGTGCGGTCCACGGTGCGGCGCCGCAGGTGCTCCACGTACACGGTTACCGAGGGCAATTCCGGCATGATCCCAGCGCCAAGGCTACGCCGTTCGCAGGTTCCCGCCAAGCGCCTCGCCGCGCCGCGCGGGGCTTGTGGTATGCTGCGCGGCGATGAAAGCGGTTCTTTATAACGGTCCCTGGGACATGAGCGTGGTCGACCTGCCGGCCCCAGAGCCGGGCGACGGCGAGGCGCTGCTGCGCGTCGACACGGTCGGCATCTGCGGCAGCGACGTGCACGGCTTTACCGGCGAGAGCGGGCGCCGCGCCCCCGGCATGGTGATGGGGCACGAGGTGAGCGGCACCGTGGAGCGGCTCGGACCGGGGGCGAGCGCGCCGGCGCCGGGCACCCGGGTGGCGCTGTACAACATCATCGCCGACCACGCGCCAAGCCCCGAAGAGGGCGATCCGTCGTTCCTGAACAAGCAGCTGATCGGCGTGAACCTGGGCACGCGCGGGGCGATGGCGGAGTATGTGGCAGTACCGGCGGCCAACCTGATTCCGCTCGCCGACGGTGTGCCGAGCGAGATCGGCCTGCTGGCGGAGCCGCTCGGGGTGGTGCTGCACGGCTGGCACCGGCTGGAGGCGCGCAATGTGGCGCCGCGCCGGGTGGCGATTCTCGGCGCCGGCACCATCGGCATGGCCGGTGTGCTGGTGGCGCGCGCCCGCGGCGCCGAGCGGATCGCCTCTCTGGACACGATAGCCGCGAAGGCGCAGCGGGCGGCGCTGCTCGGGGCGACGGCGGTGCCGATCGCGGCCGGCGACACGGTTGCCGATACCCGCGCGGCGGTGACCGCGGCGCTCGGCGAACCGCCGGACGTGGTGGTCGATGCCGTGGGCAGCGCCGGCTCGTTCGTGAGCGCGGTGCGCATGGTTGCCGAGGGCGGCACGGTGCTGATGATCGGCAACCTGGCCCACGAGGTGCCGCTGCCGGTGCAGGACATGATCAGCTACGAGTGGACCCTGGTCGGCACCTACGGCTTCGACCGCCGCGCATTCACCGATGCGGTGGCAATGCTCGGCGGCCTGCACCGCGAGCTGTCCGGCTTCATCGAAGGCCACTGCACCCTCGACGAGGTGCCGGCCATGATGACCTCCCTCGCCAAGGGCGAGCGCCAAGCCCTGAAGATCGTCATCGACGTCGCCGGCTGACGGCGGTTACAGGAAAGCGAGGGGGTGCACGGCCATCAGGGCCGCCATGACGGCGAAGGCGGGCAGGAAGTTGGCGGTCTTGAGTTGGCGCAGGCCGAGCAGGTTGATGCCGATCATGACGATCAGCACGCCGCCCACGGCGCTCAGTTCGGCCATCAGCTCGGCGGAGACCAGCGGCTGCAGCACGCGGCTGAGCAGCGTCAGGCCGCCCTGGTAGACCAAGATCACCAGGCTGGCGAAGGCTACCCCGATGCCCATCGCGGCGGTCAGCAGTACCGCCATGAAGCCGTCGAGCACGCTCTTGGTCAGGATCAGTTCGTAGTCGCCGTCGACGCCGGCGCGGAACGAGCCCACCAGCGTCATGGCGCCGACGCAGAACAGCACCGAGGCGTTCAGGAAAGCGACCGCAAACCCGCGCCGGCTGTCGGCCGCGGCCTCCGCTTGAGTTTCGCGCCGCCACAGCAACCGGTGCAGGGCGGCGCCGAGCCCGGTCACGCCCTGCTCGATCTTCCACCACTCGCCGAGCAGGCCGCCGATCGCCACCGACAGCGCCAGGTAGACGATCTGTTGCGACTCGAAGCCGAGCCGGAAACCGAGCACCAGGGTGATCACGCCGATGCCGCTGGTCACCACGTGGCGACCCCACCGATGCCGGCAGGACGCGGCGGTGACCGACTCGGTTACCCGTCACGCAGGGCGGCGTCCAGGTGGAGGCGCCAGTGCCGGTAGGCGTCGGCGTAGGCGGGCTGCAAAGCCTCATCCGGCGCTACGGTCAGCACG
>MKWU01001321.1_pt1 | contig 43767 bp, 32 predicted proteins | sample 809101 | NCBI WGS metagenome assembly MKWU01 (sample SAMN05860141, study PRJNA318959) | sponge metagenome | host: Aplysina aerophoba | place: Slovenia: Piran, Adriatic Sea, Gulf of Piran | collected 2013-05-07 | reverse complement strand
CTGGAGGCCGAGATCGCGGCCTGGGTGCGCGACCGCAACGCCCTGGGCACGCCCGTGCACTGGCAGTTCACGACCGAGGACGCCCGCATCAAACTCCTGCATCTGTACCCTACTTTTGAGTGAAGTTTGCCCACTAGCCATTTCACGGTGCCCAGATCGGAAGGTACTGGCAAGCTGACAGATTCTCCCCAACAGGATACCGTGTCGTCGGCCTTGATCACACACGTATGCTTATTTCCCACACCTACGGACTTAACCTTGCCCAAATCCGCCGGCACCGTGCTCTGACCGTTGTCATCCAATCCCCAACACGCCAGGGTGTCATTCGCTTTGATGGCGCAAGCATGTCGATGCCCGATGTCAACCGCCTTGACCGATCCCAAAGTGGACGGGACTGTGGCCTCGCCATCGTCATTGTCGCCCCAGCACACCAGACTGTCATCGGTCTTGATGACACAGGCGTTGTGCCGATAGGCACTGACTGCCCGGACCGTGCCCAGATTGTCGGGAAACTCTGAGAGGATGGATGAAGCGCCGCCCCCCCAACAGTCCAGGATACCGTCAGCCCGGATGCCGCAATGGACAATGCTGGCGTTGACGAACGACTTGTAGGCCACCGGATACACACCCCTGCCGTCTGCCACCCCGGATTGCCCGATGGGAAACAGATCGCCCCAACACTGGACAAAACTGTCCGCCTTCCGCAGCCCACAGGTTTCATCCTGGCCTGAACTGAGGCTCTTCATGGCTGGTGCCGAGGTGTCCCGGATGCGCCAGCATTCCACCGTCCCGTCCTGCCGGCGACCACAGGTATGGACCCTGCCGGCATTGAGGTCCCGCCAGGTGCCTTCGGCGGGGACTTGACTGATCTGACCATAGTCATTGTCACCCCAGCACAGGATCCGCGCATTGCTCTCTTGCAGGGCACAGGTGTGTGCAAAACCAGCACTCAATACTGTGACAGGGCCAAGGTTAAAGGGAACTTGCAACTGTCGACGGTCTGCTCGGCCCCAGCAGGCCACGGTATCGTTGGCCCGGACAGCGCAGTTGTGATAGTCGCCCGAGGCGATGGCCCGGACCGGTCCGAGACCGGCCGGGATACCTGTCTGACCGTAGGCGTTGCTGCCCCAACAGGCTACTTGCCCCTCAGACCGCAGGCCACAGCTATGCCATCGGCCACCGGTAACGGCGTGGAATTCCCCGTCGGGGGCCGCCGTCTGGCCGTTGCCGCCGTAGCCCCAGCACTGCACCGCGTTATCGGTCTGCCTGATGGCGCAGGCATGATAACCGCCGACCGCGAAAGTCTTCACCGCTCCCAATGCTGCGGGTGGGGTCAAAGGCAGCCAACTGAAGTTCGCGCCCCAACAGACGATGTTGTCGTCGCTCTTCCGGACGGCACAGCCAATGTAAAGGCCCATGTCCACCGCCTTGAAGGTCCCCGCCGGTGGAGTCCTTTCAGCGAGATCCGGACCCATGTACAGGCCCGTAATGTCGTCCAGCTTTCCCAAGCTGCCATCGTCCTTCAACCAGTAGGACAGGTTGTAGCCGGCTCCCACACTGTGCGGGAAGGGCGGAAGCACGGAAAAAGGCGGGGCCGGAAGCACGGAAAAAGGCGGGGCAGTGGACTCGGCTATGGCCACCGTCTCGATGCCGTCCCCTTGGCAAGAGTCGGCCAGCAGACGGAAATTCTGGATGCGTCCGGGACCGGATTGGGTGGCTGCCAGCCCGTGCACATTCCCCCCGCGCCGGGCATCGTAGCCCCGGACATTCGTGTACAGCTGATCCCCCTCCGCCAGGGTCTGCACCCACAATTCCACCGTGCACACGGGGCTGATGGGGACACCTCCCGAATCCTCCGCCCACACCCTCAGCCGGTAGGCCCCTTCCAAAGAGAAGGTGTCTGCCGGCAGGTTGTAGCTCTCGTCCGGCACCGGGGCGAACAGGCGGCGGCCCGCGGTGCGCGACGCCAGATTGGTAAACGAGAGCGGGGCCAGGTTGTCCCCGCCGTATTGCCGGGCGATGATCGGGGCCCAGGCAGAATCCCAATAGGGTGCCGTCACCGGTGCCTGCCACACCACCGGTGCCGGCGACGGCAAACGGCGGGTATGGTGCAAGGTGGCAAAGGATTCCGAACCGGGATTGGCAATGTCATCGCTGGCCGTCTCGCCCAGTACCAACACCTTGTCCCGGTACGTGTCACCCACCGGCCCTGTCGCCGGCTCAAAGCCCAGGATATTCACGCCCCGGGCATCCTCCAGCCGGAACCGGAAATGGGCGAAATCAGCATCGGCAGGGTCGTAGCCGGCCCCATGCCGGACTCCGATGCGCAGTCTGGGTGTCAACGGGTTGGTGCGGCCCGTGGCGACATAGCCGTTGACAAAGTTGTGGTTGAACCCGATATAGTGGAACCTGCCCTGCGTGGGTCGTGCCGTATCCCCTTCCTGATAATAGAAGGGGGTACTCAATTGGGGAATGGCCACCCCCGAACGGAAGGACACCGTGGCCAGATCACTGAGGACCAGGGACCCAGCAGTCACGGCCAGCGTGAGGGTGCCCGTGTGCGCCAATGCCAAATCGGTGAACTCCAGGGACGTAGTGCCCAGTCGGACATGCTTGACCTGGACCGGCCCGGCCCCTTCCGCAATTACCGTCAACTGGGCCAGGTAAGGGTTCGGCAGGGAAGCGGGCACCGTCACGGGGTGCCAGCTCACGGACAGGGCTCCTTCCTCCTGGGTCAAGGCGGTGGTGAGGCCAGTGGGGGCCGGCAGACGAAGATACAAGGGACGATGCTGATAGCCCAGGGACGTAAATGCATCGCTTGCTCCCTGCACAGGCGCCGCCAGCAGAACACACCAAACCAACAGGCAGACGGTCAATCGCAACGCCATCGGCCGCCCTCCTCCCATACAGACCGTCAGGATAGAACCAGCCAGGACAGACGCAAGAAGGCCTTCCCCCTCTTCGGCGCGGGACGGGACCGCAGTCTTGGCCCCCCTTTCTTGGAAGTGTGCAATTCCGTCCTTTGCGGCACTGTCGGCCTGATGGGAGGGTGAAGCGGGGGGCTGGCGGTGTCGGGACTCCATCCTGCGCTTTCCCCGGGCAATCGCATTCCGTTGCCACAGGACCTTGGCGGGGTACCTGTTGTTCCAGCCGGCCTGCTTGCGCTTGGCGGTGGTCTCACGACACAGCCTGGGGCCAAGCGACACAGTTTCAGTCTCGATGATGCGGCTCCGGCTGCGCCATGGGTGCTTCCTCGCGTCCAGACCCCCGTCACCCGCCACGGCCTGTGCCATCAGGCGCACGAAGTTGAGGGCTCCGCCGCGGCTTCTTCCCCGGTTCCGACACCTGGCTGCAGCAGCGCCGCAATCCCGCCACCACGGACGAACTCAAGTGCTACCTGTGCCACGGCCCGGTCGAACAGTGCTTCCGGGACGGCCAGCAGCTCTTCGGCCTGGGCGACTACGAGGCCGCAGCAGGCAGGGCTGGCACCGCCAGCCAAGCTCGTCATGCTGGCCCCTTTCTTCGTGGTGCGCGAGACGCTGCGGCTCCCCAAAAAACAGTCCGGCCTGACCGTGCCGGCAAGCCCGGCGGCTGTGGTGGCGTCTGCTGCGGCCCGTGGTGACGGACATCGAGCAGGTATTGGCCTGGTCCGGCTGGCGGCGCCACCACCTTGTGAATTACCACTGTAGTGTTAGGGGTATTCAGTGTGTGGTTTTGGCTTGCACTGAGGCCCGACCCACACCAGTATTCCGTAGTCGTTCTTCGCCAGCGTGCAGCCCCCGTAGCTGTCGGGGTTTCCCCATATCAGTCGGCCTTGACTGTCGTGCACCAGTCCAACTTGCTTTAGCGTGTAATCACCCGTGTAGGGTATTTCGACAATGGCACCCGTCGGTGGCGAGTTCTGCGTCTGTGCCTGTTGTGCACCCCTCACTTCCCGTACAACTGTGTCGCGCTGTATCACGGCGCCACAGTTGGAGCCGTGTGTACTGTTGTGAACACTGTTGCCATTGCGGCAGTGTCGATGACACGTGCCATCGGTGTGCAAATGGTGCGACCCCAAGCACTTGGCGGCGATCCGCAACTCCAGGTTCGTCTCCACCTTGTCGGTGGTGGTCTCTCCTTTGGCAATACTGATGGACACCTGTACCGCCAGCAATGCCACGACCACCATCATGACTATCAACGTACTGCGAAAGTCCTTCATGAGTCCTGCCTTGCTCTGCGATGTCACATGTGGCCGTTGGAGACCATATGTATACTAAATTGTAATGAGCATGCCCATCGAACTTCGGATTAGATGGTTGTTCTGTTACTACATCGGTGCGGCCGCGCCCGGCCTGCTTCCGGTACCCGAACCGCAGGACCGAGGTCGGTGCTGGATCTGTGACCTGCCGAACACGACCGGCATGCGGGGAAGGTGCCATTGCGACGCCGGTGTCCGGCGCTGCCGCGAGGGTCGGGCGCGTTGGCGTTCGGGATGGGCGGGGGCCGGGACTGAAGTCCACGGCGAGGGGCCCTCGCCATGTGCGCGTCCGGGACGGCATCAACGAGACTGCAACAGTGCCGATGGGGCCTGGTGCACGGCCGGGATGCCGGCCCCCAGCCCACGGCCCCGGATACCACACTGGTATATTAGGAAATGTTTGCTGTATTTTTCTTCTATACTAATCGGGCGCCTTCGCCACCCATGTCATCGTATGCCAGGCGCGTGAGCCGGGAATTTGGGTCAGGCAAGGTAATGAGAGCGGTGGTTCAGTCAGGGCAGGCGGCGTCGAAGGTGTCCGAATCCATCCGGGTGATGGATTACGAGAACAGTGCCTACCGGACCGAGTTCTGGGAGAAGGTCGATCGCCGCTACGAGGACGTTGCGGAACGGATGGCGTTGCGCGCCCTGCTGCCCCCCCAGGGTTTCCGGTTGGTGGACATCGGCGGCGGCTTCGGGCGCCTCGGTGCGGAATACGCCGGCTACCGGCAGGTTGTCTTCTTCGACTACAGCCGCACCATGCTGATGCAGGCCGTGGAGCGCTGGGGCCACGATTCACGGTTTGTGTTCGTCAACGGCGACGTGTACCGGCCGCCCTTCCGGCCCGGAGCCATGGACACGGTGGTCATGATTCGGGTCATTCACCACTTGGAGCGCGCCGAACTCGCCCTGGAGCGCATTGCCGGGATGCTACGTCCCGGCGGTTCGGCCATCCTGGAGTTCGCCAACAAGCGCAACTTGAAGGCTGTGGGACGCCACCTGCTGGGACGGCAGTCCTGGTCCCCCCATGCGCGGGAGCCCGTGGAGTTCGCGGAAATGAACTTCAACTTCCATCCGGAGTGGATTCGGGAGCGGATGCGGAGGTTGGGTCTCAGTATTGACCGTGCCATGGGCGTCTCCCATTTCCGGCTCCCGCTGCTTAAGCAACTGTTCCCCCCGCAGTGGCTGGCCCGGCTGGACTTGGTGGCGGGTCCGTTGACCGTGGGCCGCGAAGTGGCGCCCAGCGTTTTCGTGCACAGCCGCCGGCAGGGCGACCGGGCCGGAACAGGGGCATTCGGTGCGGCACCGGCGGATTGGCTCGCGTGTCCCGTCTGTGGGACCGCTGCGGCGGGGCTGGTGATGCACGAGGAAGATGTACTGGCGTGCCGAACCTGCGCCGCCGAGTATCGATGCATTGACGGCATTTGGGATTTCAAGACCGGCAATTGATTCGGTTCGCAAGCAATCGCATTCGCGGAAGAGAGGTCAACATGAAGAAAGGAGAGATGCAAATGGCCGAAGGGCACCAGCTGGCCGGCGGCGAGTTCGACGCCGTCGGCTTCAGGGAACATGTACTGGCATTGGGCGACAAGAACGGTGTCGTTGAGTTTGACGACATCCTGAAGGTCATGCCCGATGTGGAGGAGAACACGGAGCTGCTCCAGGATGTCTTCACCAGCCTGATGGAGAAGGGCATCGAGATTGGGGATTCCGGAAGCAGCTTGGATCTGGACGATCTCGAGGAGGATCCGGACGAGGACGCGGACGGATTCCACGATCCCCTGCAGGATGCCGCCAGCGACTCGGTGGCCCTGTACCTGCGCGACATCGGCAAGGTCGATCTCCTGACCGCTGCCGAGGAGGTGGCCCTGGCCAAGCGCATCGAGGCGGGCGAGGCCGCCAAGGAGAAGCTGGCGGAGATCGATGCCGACCTGACGGACGACGATCGGGATGAGCTGGAATGGGCGGTGCTGGACGGCCAGGCGGCCGTCGACCACCTGATCTCGGCCAACTGCCGTCTGGTGGTGAGCGTGGCCAAGAAGTACAACAACCGGGGCGTGCCCTTCCTGGATCTTGTGCAGGAAGGCAACAACGGGCTGATGCGGGCCGTGGCCAAGTTCGACTACAAGCGGGGCTTCAAGTTCAGCACCTACGCCACCTGGTGGATTCGCCAGGCGGTCACCCGGGCCATTGCCGACCAGGGCCGCACCATCCGCGTGCCCGTGCACATGCACGAGCAGATCAACCGCATGATCCGCACCCGCCACCAGCTGTCCCAGGAACTGGGCCGGGATCCCACAGTGGAGGAACTGGCCGAGGGTCTGGAGGTCCAGACCCAGAAAGTGGAGCAGATCATCAAGATCAACCAGCATCCGCGCAGCCTCGAACAGCCCGTGGGCGAGGAGGAGGACAGCGTGCTGGGGGACTTCATCCCGGACGACGACGCGGACAACCCGCAGGAGACGTCCAACATGACCGTGCTGCGGGAAGTGATCGAGGACATCATCCAGGATCTGACCCCGCGCGAAATCCACACATTGCAGCTTCGCTTCGGAATGGTGGATGATTACGCCTATACTTTGGAGGAAGTAGGCAAGAAATTCGGCATCACGCGGGAGCGTGTGCGTCAAATCGAAACCCAGGCCCTGGCTCGGCTGCGCCATTCCAGCCGCAGGAAGAGCCTGAACTGGTTCGTTTAGCGACGGGCGACAGGACACTTGAGGAGAGTTTGCCGGTCTCTTCCCCCAAAAACCGGCACCCTGTTCACATTCGAAGGAGGACGGCCGTGGCGCAAACCCCACAATCCGAAGCCGTATCCGAGGCCTTTGCCCCGGGCATGAACAGTCAGTCGGTCAAGGACCACATCCTGGCCTTGGGCGCCAAGCAGGGGGTTGTGCAGTACGGCGACGTCCTCTCGGTCCTGCCCCGGGCCGAACTGGCCATGGACCTGCTGGAGGACCTGTTCGCCGCGCTCATCGACAAGGGCATCGACATCGGCCAGGTTCGGGACGACCGGCCCGAGGAAGAAGAGGAGGAACAGGATCAGGTGGCCCTCGGCCAGGACGGCGTCAACGACTCGACGACGCTCTACCTGCGCGAGATAGGCCGGGTGGCGCTGCTGACCGCCAAGGAGGAGGTCCAGCTGGCCAAGCGCATGGAGAAGGCCGAGGAGGCCAAGGTGCGCCTGAACAGTCCGGACGAATACCTCAGTGAGGATGAAAAGGACGACTTGCGCTGGCTCATCCGCGACGGCGAGGATGCCCAGAACCACTTGATCACCGCCAACAGCCGCCTGGTGGTGAGCGTGGCCAAGAAGTACACCGGACGCGGCGTGCCCTTCCTGGATCTAATTCAGGAGGGCAACGTCGGCCTGATGCGGGCGGTGACGAAGTTCGACTACCACCGCGGCTTCAAGTTTTCGACCTATGCCACATGGTGGATCCGCCAGGCGGTCACCCGGGCCATTGCCGACCAGGGCCGCACGATTCGGGTGCCGGTTCACATGTACGAGCAGATCAACCGCCTGACCCGGACCAACGGCTACCTGTCGCAAAAGCTGGGCCGCGAACCGACCATTGACGAATTGGCCGAGGAGCTGGAGGTGCCGCCGGGCAAGATCGAGCACATCATGCGGGTGAGCCAGCGGCCGCTGAGCCTCGACAAGCCGGTGGGCGAGGAAGAGGACAGCGTGCTGGGGGACTTCATTCCCGACGAGGATGCCGACAGCCCGCAGGATTCCGCCAACCAGACCCTGCTGGGGGAGAAGATTCAGGATGTCTTCACCAGCCTGACTCCCCGCGAGACCCGCATCCTGGAACTGCGCTTTGGCCTGGTCGACGGGCACAGCTACACGCTGGAGGAAGTCGGCAAGAAGTTTGGGGTGACCCGGGAGCGGATCCGCCAGATTGAGGCGGGCGCCCTGAATCGCCTGCGGCATCCGAGCCGCAAGCGGAAACTGAAGGGTTTTCTCTAGCTGTGGCGGGGGGCGGGGCTCGGACCACGCCCCCCGGGCGGGGGCGGGGGCCGGTCGTGAACCGCCCCCCAAGGGCTGGCGGCGCATGCCGGGAGACGGCCGTCCCTCGGCTGCGGATCATCAGTAGTCGGGCGTGGCCCGGTCCGAGTTCTGCTGAATAAAGCGCCGGCGCGGTTCGGCATCCGGGCCCATCAGGTCCATGAACAGCTGGTCGGCGTCGGCTGCATCGTCGTCCACCGTCACCTGCAGCAGGGTCCGGGCCTCGGGATCCATGGTCGTGGTCCACAGCTGCTCGGCATTCATTTCGCCGAGGCCCTTGTAGCGCTGCTCCAGTTTCACGTTGTCGTTGCCCTTCTCCCGCTGCAGTTCCGCCAGCTGCCGTTCGTTGTAGACGTAGCTGGTCTGCTTCCGCTTGGTCTTGCCGTTGCTCTGCTCGGTCACCGCCACCTTGAACAGGGGCGGCTGGGCGATGTACAGGTGGCCCTCTTCAATCAGCGGCTTCATGTAGCGGTAGAAGAAGGTGAGCAGCAGGGTCCGGATGTGGGCCCCGTCCACGTCCGCATCGGTCATCACGATGATGCGGTGGTAGCGCAGGTTGTCCAGGCTGAACTCGGACTTGATGCCCGTGCCCATCGCCTTGATCAGGGCCTGGATCTCCTTGTTCTCCAGCGCCTTGCTGTCCTTGGCCTTCTGCACATTGAGGATCTTGCCCCGCAGCGGCAGGATGGCCTGGAACTGCCGATCGCGTCCCTGCTTGGCCGAACCGCCGGCGCTGTCGCCCTCGACCAGGTACAGTTCGGTTTCGGACGGGTTGCGGCTGGAACAGTCGGCCAGCTTGCCGGGCAGCGTCATTGAGTCCAGCAGCCCCTTGCGGCGCACCATGTCGCGGGCGCGGCGGGCGGCCGTACGGGCTTCCGCCGCATTCTGGCACTTGTCGATGATGGCGCGCGCGTCGGCGGCGTTGGCGGTCATCCACTCGGCCAGTTCCTCGGCCACCACGGTCTCGACGTAGCCCTGAACTTCCTTGTTGAGGAGCTTGAGCTTGTTCTGCCCCTCGAACTGGGGCGACGGTACCTTGACGCTGACCACGGCGGTCAGACCGTCGCGGGTGTCCTCGCCAGTGAAGTTGGCGTCGTTGTCCTTGAGGCGGTTGATCTTGCGGGCGTGCTCGTTCATCTGCCGGGTGAGCGCCTTGCGCAGGCCGGTCAGATGGGTGCCGCCATCCGGGTTCTTGATGGTGTTGCAGAAGACAACCGTGTGTTCCTGGTCGGAGTCGGTGTACTGCAGGCCGACTTCGATCTCGTTCCCGTCAATCGTGCGATGAATGTAGATGGGCGGGTGCAGGACATGGCGTTGGCGATTCATGTAGCGCACGAACGAGCCCAGGCCGCCCTCGAAGTAGAAAGTGGTGTCCTCGGCCGGGTTCTCCCGCTCGTCTGTGAAGCGAATCGTGACCCCGCGGTTCAGGAACGCCATTTCCCGGAAGCGCTCCAGCAGTTCGTCCGCCCGGTAGGCCACGTCTTCGTCGAAGATGGTCTCGTCCCACTTGTAGTGCTGGGTGGTGCCGGTGTCTTCCGGATCGCAGGTTCCCACGACCTCCAGGTCGGTGACCGGATGGCCGCGCACGAACCGCTGTTGGTGCATCTGGCCGCCGCGCCTGACCTGGGTCACCATCCATTCGCTGAGGGCGTTGACGGCGCTCACGCCCACGCCGTGCAGGCCGCCGGAGACGCTGTAGCCGCTGCGTTCGTTGAACTTGCCGCCCGCATGCAGGGTGGTCATGACCAGTGTCAGGGCCGGCATCTTCTCGGTCGGATGCATGTCCACCGGAATGCCGCGTCCATTGTCCGACACGGAGATGCTGCCGTCGGTCTGGATGCGGATGTCGATGCGGTCGCAGCTGCCCTGCATCGCCTCGTCGATGGAGTTGTCCACCACTTCGTAGACGCAGTGGTGCAGGCCGCCTTCGCCGGTGCCGCCGACATACATGCCGGGACGTTCGCGCACCGGTTCGAGGCCCTTTAGGGCCTGGATGGCTTCGGCGCTGTAGGCGTTGGTGTTCTGTTCGGCGTTTGGGGGCATCGGGGTGTTAGCCATCGCCATTCTGGTCCTTACAACTTGTTGGTTTGTAGGTGATTTGCTCTCGGTTGATAAGGGCTTGCGGTCCCTTGCCACTCGAGTCCTGGTGGAGCAGTCTCCACCGCAGCCGGGTCGAAACCGGTGGCACACAACCCCATGCCTTGCGCTCCCCTTGTGGTAAACCGGCGAACCTGACGAACTGCTACCGTGCGTCCATCGTTCGTTCGGTTGCGATGCATGAGCATGGTTGTGGTCATGTGCCTGCGGCAGGAAACCTTCCTGCCGTGTGATGGCAGCGGAACCCCCGCTGCCGGCTTGGAACATCCAAGCCGCGGATGCTGTGACGGTGGGCTCACAGCGAACCTCTGGGTGGCATTGGCTCTCCTCTTCATCATCAAGTTTCCACAAGGGTCAACAAGCAAAAGGCGGCTTATTCAAGCTGTTCCTTAATTCTTGTAAGTTCTTGACAAACAAGGTCGGGTAATTCGCTCTCGGCCTGCCAGGCAGGCTCGAGTCCGGGATGAGCAGTCCCATCCGTTGTCCCGCTTCGATCCCGCAGCAGGCGCTTGACCTTGGCTGCCTTCATGACTTACAGGACTGGGCCGGAAGTGGCAGGAAACACGGTGCTTATTGGTGCTCCATGGACTTGAACCAGGCAATGATGTCCACTCCGTCCGACATCAGGCAGCGGGAACGGTAGAAGACCAGAAAGGCCAGGGCCGTGCCGGTGCCGACGTAGGCAAAGGATATGGACGATAGAAGCAGTATGACCGGGTTGAAGCCGGTATTGACGGAGGTATTGATTGAACCAAGCGCCTCCTCGATCCCGAACAGGATGAACCCGGACAGGAGCAGAAACGCGAGCGTGCTGACCACATTGTTGCGAATGAGGGCGACGCTCTGCCGGGCCGCCGCGACCATCTTCAGGCTGTCCAGCAGGATGCCGGGAATGATGTAGGTCTGGAGGAACAGGAAGACCGGCAGTGCCATGAGCAGGAACAGCAAATACATGCCCATCAGGGGAAACACGGCTCCCGGCATGACCAGGGCGAGGGCCGCCATGAGCAGGCTGACCGCAAAGGAAAGCACCGTCACCAGCACGACCAACAGAACCAGATAGAGGCCTGTTTGACGGGCGCGAAACCAGAAGGCGTCCCAAGGGTCCGGTGCCACCGCCCCCTCCGTGTCCGAGGCGTCCCGTTCCGTCCATGCGCGCAGGGATGCGTCCACCGTACGCGCCAGTTGCCACTGGTACAGGGTGCCCATGACCACGCCGGCGGCCGAAAAGGCGGCCAGGACCAACAGGACGTCGCCCACCGAGGACAGGCTGGGGCTCCAATCGGTCAACAGCTGATCCAGGGGCAGGGCCATCACCAGGCCGGGCACGCGCAGGAACGTGCGGTTGACCAATAGTTGGCCCAGGGGGAGGGTGGAGGCGTCCAGACTTTGGAGCAGCGCCTCGGGTGCAAAGGGGGTTGGAGTGTCGGCGGCGGGCAGGTCCGCGTCGACAGCCTGTCCCGGCGCCGCGTCCTGGGCCTCCGCAAAAATCGCTTGCAGATCGGCAAACAGCAGGGAGATGTCCGCTGGGGGCCAGTACAAGGCTGCCAGACTCAGGAACACGGGGATAATGAGGAGGTCCAGACGAAGACCGAGGATTCTGAATCCAAGGGCCAGACTGTTGATCAATGCCGTCTCCCAAACATCCGCCCGACAGATGGTCCATGCACGCGAGTTTGTTAACTTAATGCACGCGTCCCGTTACCTATCATAGCATAGGACCGGTCCGGTGCCGGTTTTTGACTGCGGGCCGTACGGCTCCTGAAAATAAAACGGAACTAATGGAGCAAGTTTAAAGATTGATTGGGACAGTTCAGCAAGATCTTTGCCGGCCCCGCAGGCCGGACCGGCGTGGCGGAAACCGGCTCATGCTAAACGTGTATCCGAAATCATGTTCGCAAATGAGTCCACTGCAGGGCCTGAAACGTCCGGAAACCCCTCCCAATGCGGCCTGGCGGCCTCCCCGGGAGCTCGCGCCCGGGGATTTCCGGGTGCTTCGGACGGGTCCGATCGACGGGTCGGCGCGGGCCCGTGTGTCACAGGTATCGGTTTAAAATTGCGTAAGTTAGGTTTTGATCCATCCAGTTCGGCCAGCCGAACTCCGTGGAGGCGCGAACCATGGCGCGACTGTTGATAGAGGGAGGCCATCCCATTGCCGGCACGGTGCGACCGGCCGGGAACAAAAACGCGGCGATGCCGATGATCTGTGCCGCCCTGCTGACCGACCAGCCGGTCGTCCTCCACAATGTGCCGCGCATCGGGGATGTCGACAACCTGCTGCTGATCCTGCAGGGGCTGGGCGTCGACGTTGCCTGGCAGGGGCCGAACACGCTGCACCTGCACGCCCGGACGCTGGCGTTTGCCGAGCCGGACCCCGCCTTGTTCCGCCAGTTGCGAGGCTCGCTGACCCTGATGGGGCCGATGCTGGGAAGAACCGGCGCCTTTCGGGTGGCCGGCAGCGCCGGCGGGGACGATATCGGACGCCGCCGCATCGACACGCATCTGCAGATCTTCCGTGCCCTGGGGGTGGAACTCATGGGCGAGGGGGATACCTTCGCGCTGCAGATCGACGGCGATCTGCAGGGTGCGGATGTGCTTCTGGACGAAGCCTCGGTGACGGCCACCGAGAACGGCGTGATGGCGGCGGCCCTGGCGCAGGGCACCACGGTGTTCCGCAACGCGGCCTGTGAACCGCACGTGTCCGACCTGTGCCGCCTGTTGGTCGCGATGGGCTGCGACATTGACGGCATCGGCACCAACCGGCTGATCATCGAGGGCCAGTCGGCCCTGGGCGGCGCGGAATTCACCGTGGGACCGGACTTCATGGAAATCGGAACCTGGATTGGGCTGGGCGCCGTGACCAGCGGCGAATTGCGCATCGAGGGCGTGGTGGCCGAGGATCTGCGCATGATGCAAATGGTCTTCCGCGAACGGCTCGGCCTGGAAATGGCGTTGTTGCCGGGCCGCGCGGGTGAACGGGACACCCTGGTCGTCGCAGCGGAACAGGCACTCGCGGTTGCACCCGAGTTCGGAGGCGGAATCCCCTGCATTGCCAGTGCGCCCTGGCCCGGCTTTCCCACGGATGTGCTCAGCATTGCGCTGGTGGTGGCCACGCAAAGCGCGGGCACGGTCCTGTTCCACGAGAAGATGTTCGAGAGCCGGCTCTACTTCGTCGATCGCCTGATCGCCATGGGTGCCCGGATCGTCTTCTGCGATCCCCACCGCGTGGTGGTCTCGGGGCCGTCGCCGCTGTACGGCCAACGGGTCAGCACGCCGGACATCCGGGCCGGCATGGCGCTGATCCTGGCGGCCCTGTGTGCCGAAGGCGTGACGGAGATCGGCAACGTGACGGAGATTGACAGGGGCTACAGCGACATCGGCAATCGCCTGGTCCGGCTGGGCGCCCATCTGGAACGGATTCCCGACTGAGTTCCGGTTGCCCGGATTCCCGGCGGCATTCTGCGCGATACTATAGGGCCGTAGGAGGGACAGACGGTAATCGACTTGCTATGACCGACAGGGTTCAACGGAATATGCGGGACGACCGCGAGCGGGTCGTCGTGACCGGCATCGGCATGGTGTCCGCACTGGGCCTGGATGCCAACACCAGCTGGCAGCGGATGGTGGCGGGGTGTTCCGGCACCCGCCTCATCGAAGTGCGGGAGGTCAAGGGTCTTGAGCGCGCCAGCGCGGCCGTCGTGGATTGGCAGCCCGGGGACCACATGGATCGCCGGGACGCGCGCAAGACCTCCCGCGCCACCCAGTTTGCATGGAAGGCGGCCCAGGAGGCCCTGGGCCAGGCCGGCCTGGACCCGGGGGACGTGGAGGCGGGTCGCCTGGGGATCGAAATCGGTGATGCCTTCGGCGGGTGGGATCTGATTGAGGATCAGACGCGCGTTCTTTACAGCCAGGGCTTTCGACGCATCAATCCGGTCCTGTCGCTGGCGGCCCTGATCAGCGGCACGCCGACCTTTATCGGCATGCGGCTGGGCGTGACCGGCATCGCCAACAGCCCGGTGGCGGCCTGCGCCACCGGGGTCGGCGCCGTGGGCGAGGCCGCCCGGCGCATTCTGCACGGCCAGGCGGATGTCATGCTGGCCGGCGGCAGTGACGGTTATGTCACCCCGATGACCGTGAGCGTGTTCGGCCGCCTGGGCGCCATGTCGTTCGAAGTGGACAATCCGGCCGCCGCCTGCGCCCCCTTCGCCGGCAACCGCACCGGCATGGTGATCGGGGAGGGGGCCGGCGTTCTGGTGCTGGAGGGCTTCGCGCATGCCCGCGCCCGCGGGGCCCGCATCCTGGCCGAGTTCGGCGGCTACAGCCTGCGGCTGGATCCGAGCGATTTCGCCAACCCGGATCCCGAAGGCCGCGTGCCGGGCCGGGTCATGGCCGATGCCATCGCCGACAGCGGGTTGCACCCGGCGGACATCGACTGGGTTGTGGCCCACGGCACGGCGACCAAGGCCAACGACGCGATGGAGACCCGCGCCATCCACGGCGCCCTGGGCGAACACGCCCCGGGCTGTCCCGTCACCGGCCTCAAGGGCATGCTTGGCCATGCCATGGGAGGCGCGGGGGCGCACAGCATTGTGGCCGCCGTGAAGGCCATGCATGACGGCCGCATACCGCCGACGATCAACTATCGGGAATCCGATCCGAAGTGCGATCTGGACTACGTGCCCAACCAGGCGCGGCCCCACGCCGTGGATGCCGCCCTGGTCAACGGGTTCGGCATGGGCGGCCAGTCCGCCTCGCTGGTCCTGCTCCGGCACGATGGCTGAACCAAGCAACCGCGGAAGGCTGACATGAGGCTCGAAAACCCCTTTCGCCGCGTCCAGCGGCTGCGCCGGGTCACCAACGTGCCGGAGGAGCAGGCCAACGCGCGGACCCCGCCCGGCCAGTTCCTCACCAGCAAGTTTCCGGTCCTGACCTACGGTCCGACCCCCACGATCACGGACCTGGACGGATTCAGGCTGAGCGTGTTCGGCGAGGTCGAGGAACCCAGGGAGTTCACCTGGAACGAACTGATGGCCCTGCCCGCCGACACCCAAACCGTGGATATCCACTGCGTGACCCGCTGGAGCAAGCTGGACACCACTTGGACGGGCGTTCCCTGGCGGCGCTTCCTGGAGGGGATCGCGCCCACGGCCGCGGCCACCCATGTCATGGCGCACTGCGTGGGCGGCTACACGACCAACATCAGCCTGGAGGTCCTCGACGACGACGACACCATGCTGGCCTACCTCTACGACGGCAAGCCCCTGGTGCGGGAACACGGATACCCCATGCGCCTGCTCGTGCCGAAGTACTACTTCTGGAAGAGTGCCAAGTGGCTGACGGGCCTGGAGTTCATGAGCGGGGACCGTCCGGGCTTCTGGGAACAGCACGGGTACCACATGCGCGGCGAGCCGTTTGCCGAGGAACGCTTCGGCTACTAGCCGGCACTCGGCATTCGACATGAAGGGAATCCTGATGGCGGGCGGGCACGGCACCCGCCTGCATCCCATCACGCTGGCGACCAGCAAACAGCTGCTGCCCGTCTACGACAAGCCGCTGATCTACTACCCCCTGTCGATGCTGATGCTGGCGGGGTTGCGCGAGATCGCGGTAGTCTGCACGCCCGGCAGCCAGCCGCAGTTCGAGGCAGTCCTGGGCAACGGCCGCAAATGGGGCCTGGACCTTGTCTACGTGGCCCAGGCGGAGCCGAGGGGCGTGGCGGAGGCCTTCCTGCTGTGCGCCGACTTCATCGCCGGCGACAGTGTGTGCCTCATTCTGGGCGACAACTTTTTCTACGGCCACGGCCTGCCGGAAGTCCTGCAGGCGGCTGCATCCCTGAAAGAGGGCGCCCAGGTCTTCGCCTACCCCGTGGCCAATCCAAGCGAGTTCGGCGTGGTCGAGTTCGACGGCACGGGACGGGTCCTGTCGCTGGAGGAAAAGCCGGCACGGCCCCGTTCCCACCATGCCGTGACCGGCATCTACTTCTACGACAGCCAAGTGTGCGCCATCGCCCGGGGATTGAAGCCGTCCACCCGCGGCGAACTGGAGATAACCGATGTCAACCGAACCTATCTTGAACGGGACGAACTGAGGGTCACGGAGTTGGGGCGTGGGGTGGCCTGGATGGATACGGGCACCCACGACTCCCTGTTGGAGGCGTCCCGCTTGGTGCAGATGCTGCAGCAACGGCAGGGGCTCATGGTGTCGGCGCCGGAGGAAATCGCATGGCGGCGCGGTTTCATTTCGCTGGCGCAAATGAAGGAACTGGGGCGGCGGATGGCCGGCAACGCCTATGGCCGGTACCTTGTGGCCTTGGCGGAGCAGGTCGCCCGCAACCAGCCGGCCGCGCCGTCGGATACCTGAAAAAAGAAGCCCGAATCCGGGTATAATCTCCGGTCTGCCCCTGATTGGGCACGACCCGGCAACGCGCATGCGGAGGACTTGAATTCATGGATGCAGACATCGCAGAACTGGTGGCCCCGTACGGGGGCAAGCTGGTTGACCTGCTCGTACCGCCGGAGGAGAGACAGGAACTGAAGGACTACGCCAACCGGCTCCCCTCCTTCCAACTGCACGAACGGGCCGTCTGCGACTTGGAACTGCTGGCCACGGGCGGTTTTTCACCGCTGACCTCGTTCATGGGCGAGGCCGACTACCGAAGCGTACTGTCGGACATGCGGCTTGCGAACGGCACCTTCTGGCCGATTCCCGTCACGCTGCCCCTGAACCCCGTCCCGGAAATGCGTCTGGGACAGGACATCACGCTGCGGGATGCCATGAACAACATCCTGGCCGTGCTGTCCGTGCGCGAAATCTTTGCCTGGAATGTGGAGGAAGAAGCGTCCTGCGTGATTGGCTCCACCAATCCGCGCCATCCGCTGATATCCGAGATGGACCGCTGGGGTTCGGTCAACGTCGCGGGGCACCTGCGCGTGTTGGCCCTGCCGGCGCACTTCGACTTCGCGCATCTGCGCCTGACCCCGGCGGCCAGCCGGGCCCGGCTGGCCGCCTCCGGCCACGGCAACGTGGTCGCATTCCAGACCCGCAATCCGTTGCATCGGGTCCACGAGGAACTGACCAAGCGCGCCATGGCGCGCATCGACGGCTCCTTCCTCCTGCATCCCGTGGTCGGCATGACGCGTCCCGGCGACGTGGACCATTTCACGCGCGTTCGGACCTACCAGGCCCTGATCGACAACCATTATCCGCAGCAGCGCGTGCACCTGGCCCTGTTGCCGCTGGCCATGCGCATGGCCGGCCCGCGCGAGGCCTGCTGGCACATGCTGATTCGGCGCAACTTCGGCGCCAACCACATGATCGTCGGCCGCGACCACGCCGGCCCCGGCAACGACTCGGAGGGCAAGCCCTTCTATGGCCCCTTCGACGCCCAGGAGCTGGCCGAGCGGCACAGCGCCGAAATCGGGGTCAAGGTGGTCCCGTTCGACAACATGGTCTATCTGGAGAACGAGCAGCGGTATGCACCGGAGAGCGAGGTCGCGCCCGGCACCAAGACCCTGAACATCTCCGGCACCCAGGCGCGGGAGGAGTATCTGGGCCAGGGCCGCCTGCTGCCGTCCTGGTACACCCGGCCGGAGGTGGCGGAGATCCTGAAGGAAAGCTACCCGGCACTGGACCGTCAGGGAATCTGCATTTGGTTTACCGGCCTGAGCGGTTCCGGCAAGTCCACCACCGCCAGCATCCTGATTCCGCTGCTGATGCAGGAGGGCCGCAAGGTTACCCTGCTGGACGGCGACGTGGTGCGCACCCACCTCTCGCGCGGCCTCGGGTTCTCCAAGGAGGATCGGGATCTCAACGTTCGCCGCATCGGGTTCGTGGCGGCGGAGATCGCCGGCCACGGCGGTTGCGTGGTGGCCTCGGCGGTCAGCCCCTTCCGCACGACGCGCAACGACGTACGGAACATGGTGGGGCCGGACAACTACATTGAAGTGTTCGTGGATACGCCGTTGGAGGTCTGCGAGGCGCGGGATACGAAGGGGATGTACAAGGCGGCCCGGCGCGGCGAAATCAAGAACTTCACGGGCATCGATGATCCCTACGAGGCGCCCGAGCATTCGGAAATCGTGCTGGACACCGTGAACCATGAGCCGCTGGAGAACGCCCGGACCATCATGGACTACCTGCGCGGGCGCGGCTTCATACGCTAGGGACTTGGTTCGGGCCCCGGAACCACAATGCACAAGGAACCACCGGCAACCACCGTGCCAGACGCGGACTTCGCGCAGGGGGACACGGCCGCGGAGGACCTGTCTCCGTTCGCGCTGATTTGGTCGGTGGCCAAGGAACTGCTGTTGGTCCTGGTCCCCGCGTTGGTGCTGGCCCTGCTGGTCAACCGGCTGGTGGCCGAGACCACCGTGGTCTTCGGCTCGAGCATGGAGCCGCTGCTGAGTCCGTATCAGCGTCTGGTGGTGGAGAAGGTTTCCTATCGCTTTGCCCCGCCGGCCGTGGGCGATGTCGTGGTCCTGGACATACCGAACCAGCGGGAAAACCTGATCAAGCGGGTGATCGCCGCGCCCGGGGACACCCTGGAGATCGTGGAGGGCGTGGTCTGGGTCAACGGCCTCCAGCGACCGGAGGCCTATGTCCAGAGCAGAATGGAGGAATCGCTCCGGCCGCGGCAACTGGACGACAACGAATATTTTGTGATGGGCGACAATCGGCCCAACAGTCACGACAGCCGGAATTTCGGCCCGGTTGTCAGTGATCAGATCGTGGGCCGCGCCTGGCTGCGCTATTGGCCCCTGCCCGACATTACGCTATTTCCATCCTGAGTGTCCATGCTCACCGGGACCCATTGGCCGCCGGCGGTCAAGATCACGGTTGGCTCCATCCTGGGCCTGCTGGCGATTGGCCTGCTGATCGTCTTTCGGGCGATGATTGCGCCCACGGTCGTGGCGTGCCTGGTGGTGTTCATCCTCAACATCCCGGTGGAGGGGCTGGAGCGCCGCGATCTGCCGCGCAGCATCGCGGCGGTCATCGTCTATGTGCTGCTCATTGGGCTGGTGGCTCTGCTGTGGCTCGTCCTGGGGCCGTGGATCCAGAGGTTTCTGGTGGAGTTGCAGTCCGATCTGGATGCGCTGCTGCGCAGCATCAATACCTCAACCGTGCCCTGGATGGAGTCGATTAGCCTGCCCCTGGTCGGCGACGTCGAATTTCTCAGCGGCGATCTGATCACCCGGTTCAACCAGGAGATACAGACCGTAATCGTGAACGGCCTGGGCAGCCTGACCACCTACCTGGGCAACCTGACCTCCGGCCTGCTGAGCATCATCTATGTGATCGTCCTCAGTTTCTGGATGCTCAAGGACTGGAACCGGCTCAAGGCGGTCTTCGCCCGCGCCATCCCCGATCCCTGGCGATCCGAGGCGATCGAACTGGCCAGCGAGCTGGATCGCATTTGGATGGCCTTCCTGCGGGGGCAGGTGCTCCTGGGCCTGGTCGTGGGCTGCACGGTCTTCATGGCCCTGGTTATCGTCGGGGTGCCGAATGCCCGGGCCCTGGCCGTCATCGCCGGGGTGCTCGAGTTCCTGCCGATTGTGGGGCCCATCGCCAGTGGTGTGGTTGGGGTCACGGTGGCGCTCATCTCCGGTTCCAACTGGTTGGACATGCCCCACCTGTGGTTCGCGGCCCTGGTGGCCGGCCTGTATATCGTGATTGGACAGGTCGAGAGCATCTACTTCATTCCGCGTTTCATTGGCCGGCGGGTCCACCTGCACCCGGCCGTGACCTTTGCGGTCATCATCTTCGGTGCGCTCCAGTTTGGTGTGATCGGCGTGCTGCTGGCGGCACCGACCTTTGCCAGTTCCGTCCTGATCGTGCGCTACATCTGGAACAAGCTGTGGGACCGGCCCGGAGTGCCGCGCATCACTGAAGATGCGGAGGATCCGACCCTGGAGTGGGAGGCACTCCGGGCGAACGACATCAAGGCCGTGCTGTTCACGCTGGACGGGACGCTGACACGGTTCAGCACCCGTCTGGCGGATCGGTTCCTGACTCCCTTGGGCTGGATACTGGGGGGCGAACGCTGGCCCATCTGGCGCCGCCGCGAAGTCCTGCTGCACATGCAGGGCGATCTGGCGGGGTTTGTGGCGCGCCTGTACAACCTGCTGATTCGCCTGCGCGTAAATGATCGCCGCTTGCAGAAGATCCTGCATCCCACCCTGGGCCTGACCGCAGCCACCAACCTGCAGTTGCACGAGGATGTGCTGCCCGCCCTGAATCGGCTGCAGGAGGAGGGCCTGCGCCTGGGGTTGATTACCATTCGGCCCCGCTCCGCGCTTGAAACGCAGTTGCGGGAGGCCGGCCTGCCCCTGGATGTGTTCGATGTGGTGGTAACCCGGGAACAGATGTCCAAGCTGCCTCCGCAGCGGGACGGCGTACGCCATGCCCTCCTCGGCCTGGATCTGGAGCCGGAGCGCATCGTGCTGGTCAGCTGTCTCGACGTGTTCCTGGCGCCGGCCCGCACCCTGGGGCTGTCCACGGTGGGAGTGCAGCGTGAAATCAGTTCGGTGCGCAATCTGCGTCAGGAACTTCGGCTGCTGCGGACCATGACCGAACTGCCCATCCGTTTGCTGGGAAGGGAATGAGCCATGTTTGACTTCCGGTCGCCCGCCGGTCGCCGGCTTTTGCAGTTCACGCTGATTCACGTGGGCACCGCCCTGACCGTGGTGCCGGTCACCAGTGTCCTGAACCGCGTGATGATCGCCGAGATGGGGTTGTCGAGCACGCTGGTGGCGTTGCTCGTGACGCTGCCCTATCTGCTGTCGCCGCTGCAGATTTGGTTCGGCGCGGTCATGGACCGGCAGGTTGCCGCCGGCGGCCGGTTTGTGCCGTGGACGCGGCTGGGTGGCCTGTTGGCGGCGGTCGGTGCCTCGTTGATGGCCTTCACCGTGTTTCTGATCCCGGAAGGTCCGGTCCTGGGACTGGCCGGCACGGTGGCGGTGTTCCTGTTATGGGGCGTGGGCATCAACCTGTCGTCGGTGGCCTATCTGGCCCTGCTGTCGGCACAGGCGGATGCGCAGGAACGGAGCCGCACGGTTGGGGTCATGTTCACCGCCATGATTGCGGCGAGCATCGGTACCGGCCTCTTTCTGTCGTCGCAGTTGGAAACCTACTCCCAGGCCCGCCTTACCGTGGTGCTGGTTGCGGTGCCGGTGATCGCCCTGGTGCTCGTGCTGCTGGGCGGCCTGGGTCTGGAAGGGCCGTCCGCCTCCACGGAAGGCAAAGTGCAGGAACGGACCTCGCCCGGCCTGCTGTTGCGGTCGCTCAGGAACAATCCGGTGGCGCGGCGCTTCTTCGGCTACCTGATGCTCGTCCTGATCTGCATCCACACGCAGGATGTTCTGCTGGAACCCTTCGGGGCGGAAGTGTTGGGCATGCCCGTCGCGGCCACGTCTCGGCTGGTCTCGATTTGGGGGGCCGGCTTCCTGGTCACCATGCTGGGCGGCATTCCGCTCGTGCGCAGGTACGGCGAGCGAGCCGTGTCCCGGGCGGGGTCCTGCATGGCCGCCGCCGCCTTTCTCCTCATTTCCGGGTCCGGCCTGCTGGGGCAGCCCTACCTGTTCATGGGATCCGTGTTCCTGCTGGGTCTGGGCGGCGGCTTGATGACACAAAGCAACCTGACGTTCATGTTGCGCATGACCGTGCCCGGGGCCCGGGCGCTGTATATCGGTACCTGGAGCGTCGCGAACTTCCTGGGCCAGGCAATGATCTTCGTTCCCGTGAGTTTGGGCGAGTCCCTCCGTATTCTCAGCGGCAGCGCCTGGCTGGGCTATGCCGCAGTCTTCGTCTTGGAGGGCGCGGGTATCATCGGAGCCATTTTCCTGTTGCGTTCCATTAGGGTTGAGGCCTTCCAGCGAAAGGCGAACGAGCAGCTGCCCGATCCGCCGGCCAAACAGGCCGAACCGGTTGGAGTGCCACTCGGCTGACGGTCCCCGACCGCCGCCGGTTTCGCCCGCCAATGTCCGCACACGAAGGTTTGGACTCCATGATGCTGTACAAGCTCATCATTACGTTCGATGCCCGCGACGGGGAGGCCGGCGCTGGACAACGCTTCTTCGCCCAGAACATTGCGCCCTTGGCGCAGGGGCACGGACGAGTCTATGTCGGCGAGATCTGGTGGACCATGTGGGGTGAGATACCCCAGTTCCTGGGCGGCATTGTCGCGGAAGGCTCGGCGGATGCCCTGCGGGAACTGGTGCGGACCGACCGCTGGCAGAAGCTGTGGGAGGAGTTCAAGTCACTGGTCGACAATCTGTCCCTGAAGCTGGTGCAGGAAGAGGTTTGACCGTCGCCGGTGCGGCCGGTGCCAAGGACCCCGCAGCATGGAGAATTCCATACCCAGGCGTCGCAGCCTGGTGGTGTTCCTGGAAAACGGCGGTGCGTTCGGACACCTGAACCTGCCGCCGACCCTGAGCCGTGCGCTGGACTACTGGAGCGAACGCGGTGCCCGCACGATGCTGTCCATGCTGGGTGCGGACCGGCACTGGCAGGAGATTCGGGTTCTGGAGGACCAGCGAGCACGTCCCGATGAACTCCTTTCGACCCTCGTCGGGATCAGCCAGCGGGCCGTGGCCGACCTGCTGGTGCTCACCCACGGATTGCCCGAAGGGGCGGTTGGCTGGCAGGGCGCCTGCCTGGATCAGGGGTTTCTGAACGAACTGCAGGCGGTGCAGGTTGGGCACGGGTTGCCCCTGCATCTCGGATGCGTCTACACGATTGCCTGCCATTCCGCCAGGCAGGCCGACGCCTGGCTGGCGGCGGGAGCCCAGGCGGTGAATGGCGTACTCGGCGAAAACTGGCTGCCGGTGCCGACCCTGCCGCTGTTTCTGGCCCGATGGCAGAAGGGGGCTACATTCGGAGAGGCTGCGCTGACGGCCCACCTGCGGGCGCTGCACTGGGCGCGCGGCCTGGCGGGCCGCGACGAAACGTGGCGGGGCCGAATTGAGGCGAGCCGCCAGATGGTGGCCGGCCGGCGGGATGTCCGGTTGGCGGCGGGACTGTCGCAGGGCCGGGTCTAGAACAGGACGGGGACCAGATCCTGAATGAGGCTGAAGGCGACCCATCCGACCAGATAGACGACGAGTACCGCCGTGAGAATGGCCCTGATTTTGCCGGCGATGCTCATGCCGCCAAAGCCCTGATCGTCCCGCGTGCTGGATTTGCTGCCGGCCAGGAACGGATCCTGTTCCACCACCGGGGCCGGTCCCGGTGCGGACAGGGGCGGGGTTCCGGCCTGCGGCGGCCCGAACGGGTTGACGGGTTCGGCGGGTTGCGAGGTGATCTGGGGACTGTGGGCCGGCGGCAGGCCGGAGGGCGGCTCTGCCAAACTGGGCCCGGTGGCAGGTCCCGAGGGAATGGTTGGGGAAGGCTGAACAGTCGGCGGTTCGGCCGCGGCCGACCAGGTTGGGGGTGGTGTCGCGGGTTGCTGTTGCACAACGGGCACCGGGGGGGCGTTGGTTTCCTGTTGGGCCAGGTTGCGGAGGTTCTCGTCAAACCGGGGTATCTCGGTGGCGAGCTGCCACACCCTTTCCCGCGGGATGAGGACGACCCGGATTTCCGTGGAGGCAAAGGCGTGTTCGGTTACGGGCGCCTGGGACAGGAGGCTGCCCAGACCAATGGCACTGGTCGGTTCCAAGTACCGAATTTGCCCATCCTCCGCCTCCAGCAGGACCTTGCCGTCCTGGAGCAGGTACAGGGCGGTAACGGTGTCGCCCCGCGTGAACAGCTGTTCCTGGGGATAGAAGATGACCGGTTGCAATTCCGTCTGAATGCGTGCCAGTTCCTGGCCGGTCAGGCCCCAGAAGACGCTGAAGCCGTGCAGGTCGCCCAGGTCACTCTCGGCGCGCAGACCGGTCGGCGGGGTTGGTGGCTCTTCCTCGGGCTCCGACGTTTGGGGCGCGGCGTCGGGAGTCAGGAGCGCGTTGACTTCGGGGAACTGTTCGGCCAGGCGCAACAGGTAGATGCGGGGCAGGACCAGCAGTTCCGTGTCCACGGTGGCGGTTGCCTGCTTGGTGCGGGGAGTCTGCGCCTGGAGGCTGTTCAGGCCAAAGACGTCCTGTACCGCGGCCCGGCTCAGTTCCTGGTTGACCCCGATGTCCGACGGGGATGACAGTTCGATTTCGCCCGAGTGGACCACATAGAACTCGGCGCTCGGTTCCCCGGGCCGGTAGACCACCTGTCCGGCCGATACGGCGCGGGTGGTGACCACCTGGGACACGGCCTTCAGGACATGTTCCGGCAACCCCGCCAGTTCGCGGACGCTGGCCAGCGAGAAGTCGCCCGCCGGCGCGGGGGTGGCAACCGTATCCGGCCGGGCGGGTATGGCCGGCCGGTTGAGAGCCCGTTGCAGGACCGGATGCACCTGGTTGATGCGGTGGAAGTCGTTGCGCGACAGCTCCCAGCAAAGGGTGGGTTCCTCCGCCACGACCGTGTGGTTGTAGGGAATGTCGCTGGCCAGGTTTTCGCCGCCCAGCAACGCACCGTCCTCGATCAGCATCGGGGGCTGGCTGTCCGTCATGCGGGACAGGCTGCCTTCCACTGCCAGAAACAGGCCGCTGGGCTGTTCGCCCGACCTGTACAAGGTGTCGCCCAGTTGCAGTTCCATGGGAGACAGGGCCGCCGCCACCATGGTCAACACGTTGGTTCCCAGGCCTGAGAAGGCCGGCAACCGATGCAGCCGCCGGCGCAGATGCTCGGTCAGGCGGGTGGAGGAATCGGTGCTGCCAAGGCTGTGCGCGAAATGGACCCCCAGCCGGGGCTGGACCTCCAACAGGTCCGCAAACGTTTCGGCCGTCAGTTCCCAGAACGTCACCGGCGGGCTTTCGGCCCGGGCTGTCATCTGCGCCGGCGAGTGGGTGAAGAAGTCCCTGGCGCCCAGCACATTGCCGGCAGTCAGGGTGACCATGGTGCGGCCGTCGCTGTCCAGGAGGCCGACCCGGCCCGACTTGATGACGGCGAAGGATTCGCTGTCCTCGCCCCGCCGGCAGAGCGACTGGTACTGTTCGACCGTGCGCTCCTGCATGCCCGACGCCAACAGGTGCAGTTCCTCCGGGGTCAGATCGGCGAATTCGCTTTGCAGGTATTCAACCAGGGTGTCCATGGAGCAGTCGGGTGGCGGTGGGGGCAACGGCACAGGGCGCGCTGGGATTCGGGCTATTCTAAACTACGATTGCTTCTCCCGGTCGGAGGAATCGGGAGGCGGACGGGATCTCACACCTCTGCTTCCGGCTACGGGGACTGTGGCGCATGCAGCCTGGGGCCACGGTTGCAACCGGCCAAGCCCTGGTCCCCCCTGTGAGAACGGCAGGGATCCTGTCAGGTCTGGACGCGGTGATGAATCCGCTCTGCGCGGGACCTTGCCCACCATCCCGGCGGTTCGGCTCCCTGCAGTGCCGGGAACGGCCGGAGGCGGGTGTCGGCCTCGCGTCGGGAAGCCTCAACCTCCGCGTGTGGCCCCGCACCGGTTGTGGAAGATGCACTTGGCATCCGCCTGCCCTGAAGGGTGAAACGCATGGATGGGCTGCAAACTGTCGTCACAGCCCCAAAAGCACACACTTAAATGTTTTTCCGGCGAAGGCATCCGACGGCTGGGTTTGGAAGAGTTGAAGTACGGTGAAAACAAAAACCGGTGGTATGTTGCGCCGATCTTTGATCTATGTTTGGGGGATATGGACAATTTGAAGTGCAACCCGTAAATTCAAGAACATCAGCGTGAACGATAAGGACAGTGAATTGGTCGCGGCTGAAGACGGAAACTCGAAATAGTTGGATAATTGCATTATGCATTGGCAACGTGTTTTTTGGGATGGGAACGTATTGGTGTTGCACGACGCGGGACGTATCGACAAGGGGCTGACCGGAGCACACCCGCAGCTCGGCGAGTACATGGAATCAGAATTTGATGTACTGATTTTTAGTTTGATTGGATAAAATAGCAGTAGATATCATAAATATACTGATCAAAATATCCAATTTGATCGAGGGCCGGGCTGCAGCGGGGCCAAGCAGGCTGATTATGGCGTTGCCGTGTCCCCTGGAAAGCAAGGAAATCGTCATAACCAGTGCCGGTGCCTGCAAAGTTATGCGGATTCACTCGGATTTGGACTAAGGGGCACCGGTCCGTTGTCGCTGGGCAGGCCCCGAACTTCCATTCATGACTGCTGACAGGGAACCATGCGAGCGTGTGCAGGGATAAAACCGGACCGGATTTATTTCCTGTACTGCGCAATCAGTGTCGGGCATTACAGCATATTATTATTATGACCAATCTGGGATGAGGTTGAAAGGAAATTGTACACAAATCCCATTTGCCAGAGGCGGAAACATAACCGGCCGCGTAGTTCGCGGCACCATGGATCCGATATCTGGTCCCGACGTTTGAAGAAATCTGTTGAATCTCTGGATTGTTGCTGTGGAGCAGCCGCCCTTGCGTGCCTGTCCCGGCGGGCGCGTCTTGGTCCGCCCGGGTCTGTTGCAATTGGTTCAAGACCTATAATGTCCCATCGCCCGCCAACGTCTTCATTCTGCGATGTCAACCGAATCCAGCCCTGCCGCATGGGAACGCGTGCTCAAGTACGCGTCCATGCTGATCGTGTTCCTGACCATGCTGGTGATGGGCGCCCTGCCCAAGCTGCTGCCCGGAGACATGGATTCCGCGGCCATGTTTGCCGAATTCGGCTATCCGGAGTGGTTCATGCGTGTAACCGGCGGCCTGGAGCTGCTGGCGGTTCTGCTGGTTCTGCTGCCCATTACCCGCTGGTACAGCGGCCTGCTGACGGCGGCCATCATGGCCGGGGCGCTGTTCACCTTGCTGCGCGTCGGCATGCTTTCCGAAACCGCGGTCGTCAATGTGGTCATCATGGCGGCCGCCCTGTATCTGGCCTGGCACGAGTGGAAGTACGCCCCCAACATCCTGTTGCTGCGCGCCTGACGGTCCGGGTGCCCGGAAGGGAGCGGGTTCGGGATGCAGGGCAAGGGGGGGGCCTGGGAGTGGTCCGGTCGCAGTCGGCACGTGGGAGCAACGGCGAGGCCCGCCCCACTTACAATGGTCCGCCGGCCCCAAACCCGGATCCCGTCAAATCTGCCATCCCGCCCATGAAAATCACCCGCATCGTTACCGAAAGCTTTCGGTGGCCCCGCCACAAGCCCATCACCAACGGCCTCCACACGTACACGCATTCGGGGCTGGGCGTGGTTCGGGTCGAGACGGACGGCGACCTGACCGGCATCGGCATCGGCAGCCTCGATTCGGTCGTGAAGGCCGCCGTTGAACGCTTTGCCGCCGATTTGATCGGCAAGGATCCCCTTGACATCGAACGCCACTGGCACGATATGTGGGTGCCCAAGCTGGTGGGGCGCCGCGGGCTGACCACGCGGGCCATCGCGGCCATCGACATCGCACTCTGGGACTTGAAGGCCAAGGCGGCCGGCATGCCGCTGTACAAGCTCCTGGGCGGCTATCAAGACCGCGTGCCGACCTATGTGGCCGGCGGCTACTACGAGGACGGCAAGGGGTTGGACGAACTGGCCCGGGAGATGCTGGACAGCGTGGCCATGGGGGCGCGCGCCGTGAAGATGAAGGTGGGGGCGGTTTCCCAGCGCGAGGATCTTGCACGCGTACGGACCGTGCGGGAGGCGGTGGGGCCGGATGTGGCGATTATGGTGGATGCCAACTGCGCCTACCGCGCCCACGAGGCCATTCAGTTCGCCCGTTTGATCGAACCCCTGGACATCTTCTGGTTTGAGGAACCGGTTCAGCCGGACGACATGGCCGGCCACCGGCGCCTGGCCCAAGCGACGTCCATACCTGTGGCCACCGGTGAGAACGAGTACACCCGCTACGGCTTTCGCGACCTGATTCGGGAGGAGGCGGCCGCGATCTTCAACGCCGATGCCCTCGTGCTGGGCGGTGTCAGCGAATTCATGAAGGTGGCCTATCTGGCCCAGGCCCACGATCTCTCGATTGCCCCGCACGGGCCGCAGCAGCTCCACATCCATCTGCTGGCGGCGATTGCCAACGGCCTGATCCTGGAGTTCTACCGGGAGTCCACGGATCCCATGCACGGACAGACATATGTCCATGGCGTGGTCATCAACGAGGACGGTACCGTCAGTCCGCCCGAGGTGCCCGGAGCCGGATTGGAGCCCAACTATCCGGCCCTTGAGCGGTTCCGCGTGTTCTGACGGCCCCTTGCCCTGCCCGCCTCACTTTAGTCACCCCAGTTCTTGCAGCGAGTCGAACAAACCATGAGCAATCCCGGCAATTCGCCCCTCAACGTCGTGCTGGTGGTGGTGGACACACTGCGCACCCAGTACCTGGAGCCCTACGGCAACGACTGGATCCACACGCCCAGCATCGCCCGTTTTGCCGCGGAAAGCCTGCGTTTCACGCGGGCCTATCCGGAGTGCCTCCCCACCATTCCGACGCGGCGCACCCTGCATACCGGCCGCCGGGCCTTTCCGTTTCGCACCTACGACCCGGTGCCCTGGGACAACGTGTACCTGCCCGGATGGCAACCGATGTATCGGCACGAGGCCACCGTGGCGGAGGCCCTCTCCCAGGGCGGCTACCACACCGGCTTCTATTCCGACGTGCCGCACTACATGGTCCCGGGCATGAATTTCACGCGCGGCTTCCAGCAGTGGGAGTACATTCGCGGGCAGGCCGAGGATCGCTTCCTGGCGGGCCAATTCGCCGACGAGGCCCTGCTGCCGCGGTACCGCGGCAATCCCGACCGCATTCGCAACCACCTGGTCAACGTGCGCCCGGACCTGCCGGAGGAGGAGTGGCACACCGCCCGCACATTCCGCAGCGCCATGCGCTTTCTCGAACAGAACCAGGGCTCGGAGAAGCCGTTCTACCTCTATGTGGACAGCTTCTCTCCTCACGAGACCTGGGAGGCCCCGCTGCACTACTACGACCTGTACGCCAGTCGCGACGTGCGGGAACCCATTTGGCTGACGGTGCCCTACGGGCCGCTGCTGGACCAAAATCCCGAGTTGGCAACAAGCCTCGAAAGCCTGAAGGCGAACTACGCCGGGCTGGTGACACTCGTGGACACCTGGTTTGGGCGGCTGATGCACACCCTGGACAACCTGAAGCTGCGCGACCGCACGCTGGTGGTCCTGATTGCAGACCACGGGACCAACTTTGCGGAGAATCCGGAGAAGGTGGTTGGCAAGCCGGCCGGTTACATGTACCCCGGCACGATGCACATCCCGCTGATGGTGCGTCATCCGGACGGCATCGGGGCGGGCCGGACCTCGGACGAATTGGTCTACACCCTGGATGTGCCGGCCACCGTCATGGCCGCGACCGGCGTTGCACCGCAGGGCGGCATCGAGGGCCGCAACCTGCTGGCGGATTCAGGCGGCGGCCGCGAGTGGCTGACCTGCCGCTACGGAGACCATGTGTGGTACCGGGACGATCGAACCTGGTTCTTCAGCTCGTTGGAGTTCGAGGGGCCGCGGGTCTTCGACATGGAGGCGGACCCGGACTGCACCGCCAACATTGCGGCGAAGGCCGCGGATCGCATCGAGCTGGCCCGCACGCGCATCCTGGCCGATGCCGACGGCGATCTGGTGCGCCATTCCAACCCGCGTTGGACGGATGCCATTGGGCGCCGCCCCGGTCCGTAGAGGCGGGTAGGGAAGGGATGGCCGGAGGTTTGGTGCCGGGGGTGGGACTCGAACCCACACGAGTTTTACCTCACACGATTTTGAGTCGTACGCGTCTACCAGTTTCGCCACCCCGGCCCGTGCGGCCGATCAGTATAAATTCAGTTGTGGATCTGAGCAAAGCCAACTCGGATTGTTGGGATGTCCGGCGTTGGCGCCGAACCATGTCCGGCACCGCAACGAAGCTCTGTCAAGATGCCTGAACTGCCCGAAGTCGAAACGCACATCGTGGAGCTGCGGCCCCTGCTGGAAGGTCGGCGCGTCGGCAGCGCAGAGGTCTTCTGGGCGCGCACCATTGCGGAACCCGACCCGGACCGTTTCTGCGACCTGATCCGGGGCCGGCGGTTCGGGGAACTGCAACGACGGGCGAAGTACATGCTGCTGGGCCTGGACGCCGGCTGGACTTTGGTGGTGCACCTGCGCATGACCGGCACCCTGCGCGTGGTGCCCTCGGACCGGGAGATGCACCGGCATGCCCATGTAGTGCTGGGTCTGGAGGGCGGAGAGGAGCTTCGCTACCTGGACCCCCGCAAGTTCGGACGGTTCTGGCTGGTGCGCGATTCGGACCGGGTACTGCCGCCCCTGGGGCCGGAGCCCCTGTCCCGTCATTTCACCGGCCGCTGGCTCCACGGGGTTCTGGCCCGCCGACAGGCGGCCATCAAGGCTGTGTTGCTGGACCAACGGGTCGGGGCGGGGGTGGGCAACATCTATGCCGACGAGGCCCTGTTTCGGGCGCGCATCCATCCGGAACGGCCTGCGGCGTCCCTGACCCTGAAGGAGTGCCAGATGCTGTGCCGGACTGTCCGCCATGTGCTGAGAACCGGTATCGCCTGGCGGGGCAGTTTCATCTCCAGCTATGCGCCGCCCAGCGGCGTGCCCGGTCGCTTTCAGGCGCGGCACCAGGTGTTCCGCCGGACCGGAGAGCCCTGTCCGCGCTGCCGCACGGCAATTGAGCGCATTCGGGTCGGACAGCGCAGCACCCACTACTGTCCGGTCTGTCAGCGGGTTGCGGCCTGACGCGTCCCGTCATCCTTCAGGCTTGGCCGCGCGGCGCGCACCACCGCGGCGTAGGCCGAGTTCGTGGCCAGCTGTCCGGCCCGCGGGTCGCCTTCGGGGTACAGGTCGGTCAGGTCCCGGACTTCGGCGGTCCGGATTTCAAGGCCGGGCAGATGGCGCACGATGCGCTCGACCGAGAACAGATCCAGGTCGGACCAGCCCCAGGTCTCCTGCATGGAAATGTCCCACTCCGTCGCTATCAGTTCGCCGCCCGGCCTGACGAGGACCGCGGCCTGCCGGAGCGTTGCATCGCCGGCGGTTCCTTCCGGCAAGGCGAAGGTGCAGATGACCAGGTCAAACCGGCGCTTGGTGGTCCAGCCCGGCAACTCGCCAACCTCGAAAGCGGCGTCGAGCCTGCGACGGACTGCTTCCCGGCGCGCCAGCGCCACCGCTTGCGGCGAGATGTCCACTCCCAGGACGGACCATCCCCGTGCGGCCAGGGCCAGGGCATTGGTGCCGCGTCCGCAGCCAAGGTCCAGCAGCGTGCCCGGTGCCAGATGGGCCACTTCCGCGGCCAGGATCTGGTCCGGCACTTCCACACCGTCCGGGTCCGTATGCCAAAGTTCGTCCCAGAAGCCGGGTCCGTTCACGCTCGGCCACCGTCCGTCGGCGCCGATTCAGGTCAGGGCGCGCAACGAGGCGTTGATGCGGTCCAGATAGAACTCGTCCCGGTCGAAGTCCTCCCCGAACTCGTCCAGGACGTCGTAGTGGTCCGGGTGTTCCGGGTCCTCGAACGCGCGCAGGAATTCGACATAGCCCTCGATGCCGCCCACATCGCGCGGCGGGCAGGCCCCCTCCCCGGCCACGCACAAGGTATCCACATCCAGTTTGCTGGAATCAAAGTGGTCGTTGGACAGGGTCAGCCGATGCTTCCAGGTGTCCTCAAACTGGCAGATGTACTGAAAGATCATGCCGCGGCGTCCCACCAGGCTGCACAGGGCCACCTTGGCCATGTCGCTGTCCCCGGACATCAGTTCGGTGTCCGGATAGCACTTGCGCCGGATGACGAAGTGCCAGCTGCGGGGTCTGTGCCAGCCCATCACGGCCTGCACAACCCTGTGCAGTTCCGGCAGCGTGATGGCGGGAGGGACAAAGAAACGGCGCCAGATCTTGGGACTGGCGCCCTGCAGGTCGACGCGCAACAGAAAGGATGTGGAAGGCATTGTGTGCGGGACTGCGAATCGGCCGAAAGGCCTGAAGGGCGAGCCGAATTATAGTTAACAGATGCCAAAGTGCCATGCCGCCCTTCAGGCAGGCAGGCCTTCAGCCGCGCATTCCCCGGGTGTCCCCATGCAAATCACCGGTCTATCCGTCCATCAGGTGGACCTGCCCCTCCATGAAGGCAGCTACAACTGGTCCGAAGGCAAGTCGGTGGCCGTCTTCGACAGCACCGTGGTTGGCGTACACACGGACACCGGCCTGACCGGCTGGGGTGAGGTCTGTCCCCTGGGTCCCTTCTACCTGCCGGCCTATGCCAACGGGGCGCGGGTCGGCCTGCGCGAGCTGGGGCCGTTGCTGCTGGGCCTTGACCCGCGCGACCTGGACGTGCTCAACCGGCGCATGGACCGGACGCTGAAGGGCCATCCGTATGTGAAGTCCGCGGTGGACATGGCCTGCTGGGACCTGTTGGGGAAGGATGCCGGACAGTCCGCGGCCAGGCTCCTGGGCGGGGCCGAGGGCGAGGACTTCGTGCTCTACCGGGCGATTTCCCAGGAGGCGCCGGATGCCATGGCGGCCCGCGTGGCCGGTTATCGCAGCGAGGGCTACCGCCGTTTCCAGTTGAAGGTGGGCGGTTCGGTTGAGGAGGACATCGAACGCATCCGGGCCGTGCGGGCGGTGCTGTCGGAGGACGAAATCCTGATTGCCGATGCCAATACGGGCTGGCTGATGCACGAGGCGCGCCGTGTGGTGCGCGCGGTGCGGGACGTGGATGTCTACATCGAACAGCCCTGCGCCGACTACGAGGAGTGTCTGTCCGTACGGCGAGCCACGGACCACCCGTTCATCCTGGACGAGGTGATCGACAGCATTCCGGCGCTGCTGCGGGCGGCGGCGGACGGGGCCATGGACGTGGTGAACCTGAAGATTGGCAAGCTTGGGGGCCTGACCAAGGCCCGCCAGGCCCGGGATCTCTGTGCCGCACTGGGGGTCGCGATGACCATCGAGGACAGTTGGGGCGGCGACATTGTGACCGCCGCGATTGCCGCGTTGGCCCACAGCACGTCGCCGGCGCTGCTGTTCACGGCCACGGACTTCAACAGCTACGTCACCACCAGCATTGCCAAAGGCGCGCCCCAACGGCGGCAGGGGCGCATGGCCGCCTCGGATGCGCCGGGCCTGGGCATCGAGCCGCGTCCCGAAGTGCTGGGCGCGCCCGCATTCAGGATCGGGGACTGAGCAAACCCGCGGACTGCCCGGCAGGGATGTCGGCGCTGCTTCTATAATCTGGCCGGGCCGCCACGCGGCCGTGCCCTGTCCAGTGACAGGACGCGCGGTCGGTGCGCCGCTTCGAAAATCATCGGAAGTCCAACCTGAAGGGGGTCCTGCCGTGGAGTTGGGATTCGTTACCGCCATCCTGCCCGAACTGTCCCTGGCCGAAATCCTGCGCTTCGCGGCGGCCGAGGGCTTTGACTGCATCGAGGTCATGTGCTGGCCCAAGGGCAAGGCCGAGCGGCGCTATGCCGGCGTGACCCACATCGATGTCGGCGACTTCTCGCCCGGGGACGCGGCCGAAGTGGCGCGTCTGGTGGACGAGACCGGCGTCCGCATTTCCGGTCTGGGCTACTACCCCAATCCCCTGACCCCGGACGAGGATGCCCGATCCATGCACTTCGCCCACATCCGCAGGCTGATCGCGGTCTCGGCGGAACTGGGGATCGGCGTGGCGAATTCCTTCATCGGACGCGATCAGAGCCGGAATCTTGAGGAGAACCTGGCGCTGTTCGGGGAACTGTGGCCCCCCGTCATCGAGCATGCCGACTCGCTGGGGGTGAAGGTGGGAATCGAGAACTGCCCGATGCTCTTCACCAACGACGAGTGGCCGGGCGGGCAGAACCTCGCCATATCGCCCGCGGTCTGGGACCGCATGTTCGAGATCATCCCCAGTTCCAACTTCGGCCTGAACTTCGACCCCTCCCACTTTGTCTGGCAGCAGATGGACTACCTGGCGGCCATCCGCAACTACGCGGACCGGTTTGTGCACGTCCACGCCAAGGACGCGCGGCTGGATCGGGAGCAGCTGAACCGGGTTGGCATCATGGCGACGCCGCTCGAATACCACACCCCCAAGCTGCCGGGATTGGGCGAGGTCGACTGGGGCAAGTTCTACTCGGAACTGGGGGATGCCGGCTACGACGGGCCCGTCTGCATCGAGGTGGAGGACCGGATCTACGAGTCCTCGCTGGAGCGGCGCAAGCAGGCCGTGTCCCAGTCCGGACGCTACCTTCGGCAGTTCATGTAGGCGGATGGCAGGAGGCTTGTTTGCGCTGTCTGTGCGTCTGCCTACTGATTCCGTTGGTGCTGTCCGGCTGTGTGGTTCCGCCCCGGGAGGAGGCTTTCATGGAGGATGGCGTGACGACCGGGACCGAGGCCGATCCCTGCCAACCCGGTTTTGCGCATGCCAAGGAACCGCTCAGGAGCGACGAGGAACATGCCATGGCTTCGGAATTGTCGTTGCCGTCTCCGGCGGCCTACGAAGTGACCATGCACGTATTCTGGAATGCTGCGGACCACCCCGCCGACTTCCCTCCCAACCCGCACTTCTCGCCGTTGGCCGGTGGTCCGCACAGCGAAGGCTTCCATCTCTGGCAACCGGGTGAACCGGCCTCTTCGGCCATTGAAGTACAGGCCGAAACCGGCGATCCGGAGCCGTTGCGGAACACCTATCGACAAGGCGGGGCACAGGTGTTGCCGGACCAGTTTGTGATCGGGGACCTGATGGATTCACCGGGCCGCTCGACCATTGCCTTCCGGACGGACAACGAGCACACCCTCCTATCCGTTACCAGCAGGCTGGCCCCCAGCCCAGACTGGTTCGTGGGCGTTGCGGCCCTACCCCTGACCAGCGGCGGGGCCTGGATTGAGGAGGCCGTCATTCCCCTATGCGTATGGGATGCCGGAACCGACGACGGTCGCTCCTATGCCTCGGCCAACGAGCAGCCGGAGCCTCCACAGCCCATCCATCTTCTGAGGGGCCAGCCTTTGTCCCCAGATCCGGAACAGGCCACGCAGGTGGGCGAACTAATCCTCCGCAGGACGGAATGAGCGGCGGAATCCGGTCATGGCCATGATCCGACGGATACTGCGCAACCAGGAATGAATTGGGGATGAGTACCACGCTGACCTACCGGGATCTGGTGTCCCGGCTGTCCGATTTGGAACGTCTGGCCGTGCCGCCCCTGGCCGGCGAGCGGTGCGGCAGTCAAACCAGCTATGACCGGCGCTCCGTGTACAACGCGGAGACCGGCCTGTACGAAAACTGGAATGCCAACCGCGACGGCGACGGCTACATCCGCATGGAGGACGGGCATCAGGTCGTGTTCGAGGCGGAGGGCCCGGGCTGCATCTGGCGCATATGGTCCGCCTGGCCCGGCATGGGGCATGTGAAAATCTTTCTGGACGACAACCCCGAACCGGTCATGGATCTGCCGTTCCTGCATCTGTTCGGCGGGGTGGGGCTGCTGGACTACAACCTGCCCTGCCTGTCCATGAAACTGTCCCGGGGCCACAACCGGTACATCCCGATCCCCTACAACCGCTCCTGCCGCATCCTGATGGAACCGGACTGGGGACGCTTCTACCACATCACCTACAGCACATTTCCGGAAGGCACCGTGCTGCCCGCCTTCGAGGGCGAACGCGAGGACGACAACCGCATTGCCCTAGCGGAAAAGGATCGGGAACTGGCCTTCCGGGGCCGGTGCCTGCCGACCTCGGACGACACGGAGACCACGGACGTGCGGGTGACCGTACCGGCCGGCGGCAGCCTGGAGCTGGCAACGCTGCCCGGCAACCGGGCCATCACGGGCCTGCACTGCCTGCCCGATCTGGGAGTTAGGGCCGAGGCTGAAACCGCCCTGCGGGAATTGGCCCTGTCCATCCGCTGGGACGGCGAGACGGAACCCAGCGTCTGGTCTCCCCTGGGGGACTTCTTCGGGGCGACCCCGGGGATTCAGCCCTACCGGGCCCTGCCCGCGGGCATGACCGACGAATTCCTGTACAGCCACTGGTTCATGCCGTTTGCCCGCGGGGCTGAACTGCGGCTGCAGAACGACGGTGAGGTCGAACGCAGTCTCGCCTTCCGGATTGCTTCGCGGCCACTGGCGCAGGATGCCGACGAGCTGCTGCGCTTCCACGCCAAGTGGCACCGGGACGCCTTTGTCGAGAAGTCCATGGGGAACGGGCGCGACATCGACTGGCCCATTCTGAACGTGGAGGGCAGGGGGCGTTTCTGCGGAGTCGGCCTGCATGTCTGGAACCGCTGGGAGCTTCCAACGGAACAGCCCTCCAGTTGGTGGTACGGCCGTGGCGGAGACAAGACCATCGACTGGTGGTGGGGCGAGGGCGACGAGAAGTTCTTTGTGGACGGGGAGAAGTTCCCGTCCACCTTCGGCACGGGTTCCGAGGACTACATCGGCTACGCCTGGGCGGCGGAGCCGCCATTCCCGATCTTCGACAGCCCGTTTGCCTGCCAGCCCTTTACGCCGATCGACGGCAACGGTCATACTTCGGTCAATCGGTTCCACATTGCCGACGACATCCCCTTCCAGCGGAGTTTCGAGGGCTGCATCGAGAAGTACAAGGGCAACCACTGGGGCGATCGGGGCGAAAACCACTGTTTGTACGACACAATTGCGTACTTCTACCTGGTGCCCGGCCAAGTGGATCCCTACGGACCGGTTCCCTTGGCGGACCGCGTCGGATACTGCCGGGAACCAGGTGGTTGAACGGGGACGCGGCCGTGCATTGGGTTCTGTATGCAGTACTGGGCGGGGGTGCCGTGATCACGGTCGTGGCGCTGTTCCTGCTGGCATTCGGATTCGTTACAGGGCAGTGACGGCTTTCGGCACTGGCCAACCAACTTGAGGAGACGGGACATGGCTGAAATGGCAAGAGCGGTGATAGTCATGGGCCAGGAGTTCGAGGTTCGGGAGTATCCGATCCCGGATCCGGACCCGGGGGCCATCGTGTTAAAGCAGGAACTGGGCGGCATCTGCGGCACGGATCTGCACTACTGGCAGCACGGTTTCACCGAGGAGAAGGGCTTGGGCCACGAGAACGTGGGCATCGTGGCCGCCCTGGGCGAGGGTGTCACTCACGATTCCATTGGCCGTCCCGTCAAGGAAGGGGACCGGGTCGTGTTGCAGCCGGGCATCCCGGCCGGATTCGGCTACGGCTTTCAGGAGCCGTCCAAGCTGTGCGGCGGCTTTGCCGAGTACATGCACCTGAACCTGCCCGGCACCGAGTGGTGGCGGACGGACATGCCGGCGGAAGTAGGGGTCCTGACGGAACCTTTCACGATTGGCGTGCACGCCGTGGATCGGTCCCGCATACGCATCGGCGACACGGTGGTGGTGCAGGGGTCCGGGGCGATCGGCATGGTCACCCTGATTGCGGCCCGCCTGTCGGGCGCCGGCAAGCTGATTATGGTCGGGGGCCCGCCGGAACGGCTGGCGATCGGACGCAAGTTCGGGGCCGACGTCACGATTGACATCGGCGAAGTGCCCTCGGTCGAGGAGCGCACGGAGCTCGTGATGCAGGAGACGCCGCGCGGCGAAGGCGCCGACATCGTGTTCGAGTGCGCCGGCTTTCTGTCCGCGACACCGGAGGGGTTGGGCTACTGTCGTCACAGCGGCACCTTTGTCGAGGTCGGACACTTCGTGGACATGGGTTCCATCGACTTCAACATCAACCGGCTGCTGATGCGCAAGAACCTGTCCCTGGAGGCCGTCTGGGCCTCACAGACCAGCCACTTCGTGCAGGCCCTGCCGATTCTGGAGCGGGGGGACATTCCGTTCGGCGACATGGTCAGCCATGTCATTCCCCTGGACCGGGTGGCCGAGGGGTTCGCCGCCCTGAACGGTACCTATCACCTGGGTGACGAGACGGTCTGCAAAATCGCCGTGTCCGGTTCCGCCTGACCCGGCCGGGCACCGGCCCTTTGCAACTGCAGCCCGATGAAGCGCCGACCATGAAGCAGGTTTGCTGATTGGTAGTGCCCATTGCCTCCAACTACGGTGACAGATGTTTCCGGCATCATGGCTGTTGCCCTTGCCGATTCGGAGCCTCGCTCTCCCCGGCTGTTCACTGTGTGCCTGCCACCGCGCCCGGAGTCGTCAAGGAAGTCTTGACCGGTGATTGGAGCGCGGAAAGCCTTCTGAGCATCTTGGATTCCGACAACCGGGGGGAATCCCTTCCCTACCAGGTCCCAACGCCACAACACCGCGTGGGCAGCATTGAGACCAGAGGGAATAACGCTTACTTGTTCAGGGGGAGGCGAATGGTCACGGTCACACCCTGTCCAAGCCCGTCACTGGCCACGGCAACGAGACCCCCATGCGCTTCGACTATGGCCCGGGTGATGGCCAATCCCAGACCTTTGCCGCCAATCCCGCGACTGCGGGACTGGTTGGTACGGTAGAAGCGGTCGAAAACGTGGGGGAGGTCTGTGGGGTGAATGCCGATCCCGTTGTCGGCGATCGTGATGGCCAACGCCCCATCCCTCTCCACCGTCGCCCCAATCACGATACTCCCGCCAGTCTCGGTGCAATGAAGGGCGTTGCCCAGGACGTTCCCCAATGCCTGGCTCATGCGCATCCGGTCAAGGTTCATGTCCGGGAGGTCATCGGAAATCTGCAGCGACATTTCAATCCGGCGGGACCGGGCCTGTGGCTGCCAGCGGTCCGCCTCTGCGGTGAGCAGCTCGTACACCGAACTCGCTTGCAGGGAGAGCTTCAACTCGCCATGGTCCGTCTCTGCAAGCCAGTCCAGATCCGTTACGAGACCGCGCAGCCTGTTCACCTCCTGGATGATGTGGTCTGATGCATGCTCGGCAGTCTGAAGTCCGTCGCGCAACCCCTTCGCCTCCAGCAGAATGACGCTCAGCGGCGTATTCAGTTCATGGGAGACGTCGTTGATCAGCTGTCGGCGCAGCTCGCGCTGAGTCTCCAAGCTGGAGATCATCCGGTTGAATGCCGCACTCATCTTTCCCAACTCGTCCGAGGACGCGACCGGCAGATGGGCCGTATCCCCCTGGGCAATGGCCTGGGTGGCCTCCGTCAGGGCCGTTACAGGCGATGTGATCCGCTTGGACAACCATGTGGCCAGCAGAACGGCGATGCCGACCGTCAGCAGCCCGCTGATGGCGGTGATGTACAGGAGCGTGTTGAGAAACCCTTGCGACTCGCTCGACAGGAACTCATGGTTCACGTCCATGTAGACATGGCCCACAGGCTGGTCCGCAGCCAAATCGAATACTGTCTCGCGATTCCCATCCAGAGAGGGTGCGGTGGTCCCAGTCAACTGTTTGGACAGGTTGTCCCTTACGACTCGTCCGTCCATGCTTACGACCACGACTCGAACCCGGTCGTTGTGGAAGAGTTCCAAGGACTGTTCCGCCCCCTCCGCATGCCCCTGCTCTTCCGGCCGGCCACCATCGTAGTTGTATCCGGCCTCGGACAACGCCCTGTCCACGGTTTCCCAACCACCGGTGGCGGTGTACTCCCGGCTCAGATTCCGGGCTAGCTGTACCGCCTCGTCGGAGCCGATCCGGTCTACGAATACACCAAGACGGGACTGGGTCGCGTAGTAACCCACGCCAACGCTGGTCAAGACCGTGAGAACGACGACAAGGACGGTCGAACCCATGATCCGCCAGCGCAAGGACATCATTCGTCCACCGCCACGAACCTGTAACCGCCGCCATAGACCGTATGTATGGGTTGGCTGCCCTCCCGGTGGATCTGTTTGCGCAAACGGGCGACCTGGTTGTCGATGGCACGGTCGTACCCGTCAAAATCGTCGTTGAAGGCCAGAGAGATCAGCTGGTGGCGAGTGAGCAACTGATTGGGGTGCCGCATGAAGGTCGACAACAGGGCCATCTGCGCTTGGCTTAGTGTCACAGGTTCGTCGTCGACCAGCACCACCCCGGTGGTTTCATTCAGCGTGATGTTGCCCCGTGTCAGGACGTTCTGAACCTTGCCTTTGACGCGACGCAGCACCGCTTCGGCCCGGGCAATGACTTCGTCTGGATCGAAGGGTTTGATGATGTAATCATCCGCTCCGCTATCCAGACCGACGATCCGTTCGACCGGGGCTTCCTTGGCCGTGAGCATGATGATGGGAACGTCCGTCTCCCGACGCAGAATTCTGCACAGCTCCACGCCGTCGAGACCGGGCAGCATCAGGTCGAGGATGATCAGGTCCGGGGTCAGTTGACGGGCCATGGACAAACCCACTTTGCCGTCGTTGGCGATCTCCGCAGCAAATCCGGCGCGTTCGAAATACACCTTGACCCAGTTCGCGATTCTGAGATCGTCTTCGACTATCAATACCAATCTGCACATTGCCAGTCCTCCAGGCTTGGCCCGTGACGTCGTCGGCCAGGCCAGACCGGGTGCCTGTTGCCGTACAAAGCTTGCACTCGCGATTGACGTGAGGGAACGACGGTGTTGGTCTTGCATCCCCGACAGCCTGGGAGTATTCCCAAACGAAACCGGGAACAGAAAAGGGATACCGGTTGCTGGCGTCATTGTGTACCGAGTCGAGACAGCGGGTGAAAAGGGAACACGGTGCCTCTGAAAGGCACCGTGTTCCTTCGGCTGTTTTCCTTCGGCGAGACTGCCCGCACTTGACATCAAGCTTGGCCATCCGCCTCCAGCCGGTTCCGGTTTACGTCAGCCACCTCCTTGTCCTTCGCCGCCGGAACCATGCTCGCCGCCGCCTTCGCCGCTGCCGCCGTGTTCGCCGCTGCCTTCACCGGCCGACTGGCTGCTGCCCTCGGCTCCGCTGCCGACCTCGGCATGGGCAATCCATCCGGTGAACGGGGCCGTCGTCGAGGGCAGGTCGACCTGAGCCATTTGACCGGGAGCCAGGTCCATCGGAGTCGTCGGACCCAACTCCGTTCCGTTCGACAGGTGCACTTCAATGCGGACCCGTGTCAGGACGTTGTTGGTGGTGTTCTCCACAGTGCCCGTAAAGGAATTGCTGGTGGCGTCGTAGTTCAGGATGAGCCGGGCGCCACTGCGAACCATGTCGAAAGTCTGATCGGGAGTCAGCTGAGCGGCACTGGCTTCCTCGCCGCCACTTTCACTGCCGCCACTTTCAGGCCCTTCGCCACCACTGCCTTCGGCTCCCTCTCCACCGGTGTGCGGCACAGGTCCGGGACCGGCGCAGTCAAACACTTCCAGGTGGATGACGTATCCGTCGAAGGAGACGCCGGCGAGGCTCGGTTCACTGGAGACCGAAACGCTGGATGTCGCCGTTTGGCCGGGGTTGAGATGTCCCAACACGTCGGGGCCAAGCTCTCCCACCGTCTGCGTTCCAGATTTCAGATGAGGTTCGGCCTGCACATAGCAGAGCTGGTTTGCCGTGGTGTTTTGCACTACCGACACGACCGACTGGGTCGCCGCGTCGTAGCTGGCATCAACAGCCAGTCCGCCGAGGTTGCCTTGCCAGGTCTGATCCAGAGGGATCGTCGGGCTTGACATGGCGGCTTCATTGATTTCAGTGCCGCCACCCGTCTCGGCGCCTTCACCGCCACTGCCTTCAGTGCCTTCACCTCCGGCTCCACCGTGTTCGCCGGCACCTTCACCGCCCGACTGGCCTTCCGCACCGCTGCCAACCTCGGCATGGGCTACCCATGACGTGAATGAGGCTGCCGTGGAGGGCAGGTCGACCGGCACCGTTTCACCTGGAGCCAGATCGATCGGAGTCGTTGGGCCCAACTCGGTGCCGTTCGACAGGTGCACTTCAATGCGGACCTGTGTCAGGGTGTTGTTGGTAGTGTTCGTCACAGTGCCTTTGAAGTGGTTGGTTGCGGCGTCGTAGTTCAGGATCAGATGGGCCCCGCTGCGAACCATGTCGAAGGTTTCGTCCGGTGCCAGCTGGGCCGCGGCAGCTTCTTCGCTGCCTGCACTGCTGCCTTCAGAGCCTTCGCCACCGGACTCGCCGCCTTCGGAGCCTTCACCGCCACCGTGTTCGCCTCCGGATTCACCCTGGCTCGATTCAGTGCCTGAATCTTGCGCCGGTGGGGTTTGTCCGGATCTACCCCTGCAACCCGCCAGTATCCCAGCACCCAAGAGGGCCGTGAGGACGAACGCCAGCAGGAGTACTCGTGTCATCTGCGTCTTTTGCTTGGTAACCATGTTCATTCTCCTTGCATGAAGAACCTTTGATGCTGATCATGGTAGGAGTGAAATGTCTCGGAAATGTGTCAACAGGAAAAGCAATTTGGAATGGGACTTATATACGATGGTTGACACCACGCATATCCGGTTCACGGGTCGCGGGAGTCCCTGTGGTCGGCCTTGCGGTCGACCAGGGAGGGAGCGCTCCTCGCCGTGCAGCAGCCCCAGTCCCGCGGGCCGAAACGGGTGCGGGCGGAAGTCCCGCCCGCACCAGGATGTTGAGCGCCGCATTGTGGTCGGCGTTCGCCCGGAACCCGCAGGCTCCGCACGCGAACACCGCCTGCGACGGTCGGTTTGACTTGGCGGTGTGCCCGCAACGGCTGCAGGCTTGCGAAGTATAGGCAGGGTCCACGAACACCACCCGGCCGGCCTTGTACGCCAGCTTGCGCTCCAGCTGTCCCCAACCCGATGCCAGGATGGCACGGTTGAGCCCTGCCTTCTGCTTCACGTTCCGGCCGGGATCCTCGACCGTGCCCTTCGCACTCTTGGTTATGGCCTTGGTGTTCAGGTCCTCGAGGACGACGGTGTGGGCCGTGTCTGCGATCTTGCGACTGATTTGGTGAGTGGCGTTGTCCCTGCGCCAAGCCTTCCTGCGCTGGAGTTTGCGCAGTTTCCCGCCGGTCCCGCGGCGGCGATTGGAGCCCTTCTGCTGCCGGGCCATCCTGCGCTGGTACCGCTTGATCTTGGCGTCTTCAACGGAAGAGTCGGGAATTTCGTGTACGGCTCCGGTGCTGTCCGTGGCCTGCCCCACGTTGCGGTCGACACCGACCGCTCCGGACTCCGCGGATGGGCATATGTCCGGATGGTCGACCGGCACCTCGAACACGATGTAGGCGTACCACTTCGGCTGCTTGCCCTCCGACTCCTGCCGTACGCGCACGGTCAGCGGCTGGCCGTCGGCATACCGGTGGATGGGACCGAGACGCGTCCAGCCCATCTTCGGGATGTACAGCCTCCCGTCCTCGATGCGCACGCGGGACGGGATGGTGAAGGCGGGCTGTGTGTAGTGCTTGGCCTTGTACTGCGGACGTCCGTGGTCCGGACGGGCCGGGTCGAAGAACGCGGCGTAGGCATCGCCCATGTACTTGCAGGCGTACCGGACGATTGCGTAGCTGTAGTCCTGCAGCCACGCGTGGCCGGGTGCGTTCCGCAACTGCGTGAACCGCTGGCCCAGCGTAAAGAAGGTCGGACTGCCGGGACCCTCCCCCGGCTTGCCGAACGCCTTCCACATGCGGTAGTCCGTCTCGTGCCCGGCCAGCACG
>MKWU01001318.1_pt1 | contig 43804 bp, 33 predicted proteins | sample 809101 | NCBI WGS metagenome assembly MKWU01 (sample SAMN05860141, study PRJNA318959) | sponge metagenome | host: Aplysina aerophoba | place: Slovenia: Piran, Adriatic Sea, Gulf of Piran | collected 2013-05-07 | reverse complement strand
CGTCGACCGTGACCGCCTGGTCCTCGTCGGTGGCCGCCTCGTCGTCCTTCGCCTCCGGCGGCTCGTTCACGTTGGTGATGGTTACGGCGACGCCCACTTCCGCCCCCGCCCCGTACCGGTCGCGGGCACGCACCGCCAGCTCGTACCGCTTCGCCTCCGACTCGAAGTCCTCGCCGGGACCGACGTACCGCACCACGCCGTCTCGCGCCCCCACCTCGAAGCGCGACCGGTCGCCCGACGCCATCGCGTACTCCAGCCCGTCGCCGTCCGGGTCTCGGGCCGTCACCTGGCCGAGCTCCACCGGACGCCTGGTGCCGTCGACGTTCTCGCGCAGCTCGAAGGCATACGCCGACGACTCGAACGCGGGCGGCTCGTTCGCGACCTCGACGGTCACCGTCGCCGACGCCGAGCCGCCCCGCCCATCGGAGACCCGCACGCGGAGCCCGACCCGGCCGGTCGCCGTCGGTGCCTTCCAGCGTGCCGTCGCCGCGTCCGTCGCCCCGTCGAAGGCGCCCTCCGCTGCGCTCCACTCGTACGTCAGGTCGTCGCCGTCCGGGTCGGACGCCGTGGCGGTCAGTTGCACCGTGTCGCCCGGGGCCACCTTGCACCGGTCGCAAGACGCCGACACGCGGGGCCTCCGGTTCGACGGCTCGTCGGGCGGCGGCTCGTCGGGCGGCGGTTCGTCGGGCGGCGGTTCGACGGGCGGCGGTTCGTCGGGCGGCGGTTCGACGGGCCGCGGCACGTCAACGCTCACGGGGCCTCCCGTTCCTTCCGCATTGCGCGCTCGAACCCGCGCCGTGTAGGCGTCGCCCGCGCCCACCCCGGCGATCTCGAAGCTGGTTGAGGTGGTTGTGCCTTGCGTCCAGGTGGAGCTGCCCTCCAGCCGATACTCGTAGTCGTAGCCGGCTACCGCCGTGCCGGCGGCTCCGCTGCCCGACATGCGTGCGGTGTTGAAGGGAACAACAACGTTGCTGTCGCTCCCGTCCAGGAAGCCGGCGGGAGGAGCCCAGTTGACGGAGAGGATTCCCGTGTCGCTGTCGAGGCTTCCCGCGAGCGAGCGCACCGGCGCCGGTGGACCCGCATCCCTCACCACGACCGTCAACTCCAGGGCCGAACCGTCGCAGCCGGTCCTCTGGCCCTCTCCCGGAAGGTTGTTGAGGCTGTGCCCGCTGCGGACGCGGACCTTGTAGAGGTTGTCGCCGCCGCTGTCGGTCGGGGTCTCGTAGTCGGGCGCGGCCGTGAGATTCAATCGGCCGGTCCCGGAACTGGCGGATGTGGAGGTGGGTGTCACCGCAAAGAGGGCGCTGTCCTCGCCGGCGGAGGACGGCCATGCCGAGAACGTCACCGCGTCGCCGGCCACCAGGCACCTGTAGGTCATGACGGGATCGCCGGTCCCCCAGGTGCGCGTACCCGTGCCGTGGGCCGACCAGGCGAAGGCCAGGGCCGGGTCTACGGTTGCACCCTCGTAGATCTCGATCCGCGGAGTGCCCCAACGCAGGTCGCCGATGGACTGTGCGTCCGTGAACTGGGCCGACGCGTCGTACCTCACCCGGATAATGAACGCGGCCTGGCTTGTCGCGCCCTCGAAGATCCCCCCGTCCACCTGCACGTCGGCGCCGACCGCCCCGGAGGCGCCGTATACCGCGGCGAAAGCGGCGGGAGACACGGACTGCGGCGTGATCCGGATCTTCGTGTTGCCGTCGAGAAAGGTGGTGTCCAGCAGCAAATCCGTTATGGGCACGACGCTGCCGCCGACCAGCTCCCCCCTTAGCTCGTAGGTGGAGGAGGAGGAACCCGCGGAAAACGTGATCTCGTTCTTCGGAGAAGCGGGCTGGTGGCCGGCAGGGAAGAGCACGTAGCTCGGGGTCTGCGCGCGGACTGGTGCGACGGACGTCGCAGCGAACGCGATGGCGGCGATGACCATCGCCGGTCGGGGCAGAGTGCGATGGCGAACGCCCCTGCCCCACGCCGGCCGCCGATCTTCAGCGCCGTACCAGGACGGCGGCGGAGGCGCCGAATGCTGGTGACCGCGGACCCCTTCTTCCAACCCTGAGTGAACCATTGGATGCATCTCGTACAAGGCACTCCTCGCGCTCAGCGGCGCCGTACGCCGCCGCATACTCCGCCGGCGTCTCGCCGCTCTGCGGATCCTCGTCAGGTCTACCGCTTCTTCACCGATTCGACCGCACCGTCGTCTGTCCGGTTCGGGGTCAGCGGCCGAGGAGAGCAAGCACCTGGCGGCCGCCGTCTGACGATGCGCTGACCGCCGCGTCGCCAAGGCGCCTACGATCTCCAAAGGACGCTCGTTTCCCGCGGAGCACCCGTCTACTACAGGCGTCGCGAGGACGAAAACCGAACGCAGGCCGGCAACTTTTATTCACGAGCCGGCTTTCCGGCCCCCGAGATGAGCGAGGTGCTGGGTCACCACCGGGCCCAACAGCCGTAGGGAGCACGTCGCCACCGCCGGCCCCGAGGACGCGGGCGCCGCAGTTTCAGTGGTACGACCGTGGTATAACGTAGGTATGAAAACGGGTGTCTCGCTGCCGGACGAGCTGTTCCTGTCGGCCGACCACCTTGCGAAGCGACAGGGGATTTCGCGGAGCGAGCTGTACGCTGTCGCGCTCGCCGAGTACTTGGCCAAGCACCGAGACGCGGACGTCACGTCCCGGTTGAACGAAGTGCTGGCCGAGGAATCGAGCGACATCGACCCGGCGTTGCGGAGAGCGCAGGCCCGAAGCGTCCAGGCCGGGAAGTGGTAATCGCGCGGTGCGAGGTGTGGTGGGCGGACCTGGATGAGCCTCGCGGGTCCGAACCCGGCTATCCCCACCCCGTCCTCATCGTCCAGGCGGATGCCTTCAACAGGAGCCGTCTGAGGACCGTCCTCGGAGTGATCCTCACGTCGAACGCGCGACTCGTGGCCATGCCCGGCAACGTCCTGCTTCCGGCCAGGGACACCGGGCTTCCGAGTGACTCCGTGGCCAACGTCACGCAGATCGTCACCCTGGACGAGGACTACCTGTCGGAACGGGTTGGACGCGTTCCTCCCGGACTGATGGTGCGGGTCGAGGCGGGACTCAGGCGCGTGCTGGCGCTGTAGGTCCGCCCGCAGGCAGCGGGCGGCGCGCGGGCGCGCAGGTCGACGGGCGCAAGGCTGGCCCGGTGGCTACTCGGAGCGCGGCGCCGCCGCGGTTTCGAGGCGAGCGGCCCGGTGGGCCGGCACGTAGCACGGGGAGTCCGGCGGTTCGTCCGCTAAGATGGGCTCACGGTGAGGAGGTGCAGCATGAGGTACGTCATCGCGATTCTGGCGGCCGTCGTCCTGCTTCCGGTGCTGGCCGACGGCCAGACACCGGGGCGGACCGCGTGGGGTGACCCCGATCTCCAGGGGGTCTGGACGAACCGGACCACGACGCCGCTCGAGCGTCCGAGCGAGTTCGAGGGGCGGACGGAGCTCTCCGCCGAGGAGCGCGCGGACCTCGACGCGCAGGCCGAGGCCAACCGGGACCGCCCGCCGCCTCCCGGCCGCACCGGGGCCTACAACAGCTTCTGGCTCGACCGCGGCCTGCGGACGAACCAGACGTCGCTCATCGTCGATCCGCCCGACGGCAGGTATCCGACGAGGACGGAGCGGGTCCGGGAGTCCGACGCGGCGTTCGCGGCGTCGCGGGACGGCACGGAGTTCGACACCTACGCGGACCTGAACCTCTACGATCGGTGCATCACGCGCGGGATGCCGGGCTCGATGATCCCCGGCTTCTACAACCACAACTACCAGATCCTGCAGACGCCCGGCTACGTCGTCATCCTGGTGGAGATGACCCACGACGCGCGGATCATCCCGCTGGACGGACGCCCGCATCTGCCGGTGCAGATCGGCCAGTGGATGGGCGATTCGCGGGCCCGCTGGGAAGGGGACACGCTGGTGGTCGAGACGACCAACCTGACCCCGAAGGGCGACGAGCGCGTCCGCAACCTGGTGCGCGCGGGCAGCGAGCGGGCGCACGTCGTCGAGCGGTTCACGCGGGTCGATACCGACCGCATCGACTACAGCTTCACGGTCACGGACCCGGCGACCTACGCGCGTCCGTGGACGGCGGAGATTCCGATGGTGCCGCTCGGGGGAGAGATCTTCGAGTACGCCTGCCACGAGGGGAACTACGGGCTGGAGAACATCCTGGCCGGCGCCCGCGCGGCCGAGGAGTAGTCGGCCGCAGCGAAGCAAGGATGCGTGCCTGGCCGTCTCGGGCGACCACGCGGCCAGGCACGCGCCGTTGCCGCTTCGACAGCCGCCTGCGGCGCGCGCCGGCTTCCCGGTCGGATCGCCCGGGGAGGGCGTTCGGTCCGTCCGATCAGGGGTTGACGTGCACCTCGGCGAGGGCGATCCCGCGCTCGCCGGCGACGGTGTAGAGGAGGTAGATGCGCCCGTCCTCCTCGAAGATCGCCGGATCGCGCAACTGGTTGACCGGGACGTCGATGGCGCCGCCGCGGGACGGCTCCACCGGCAGGCCGGCGCCCTCCCAGGGGCGTTCCGGGCGCAGCACCTCGACCGGCTCCGTGGCCCGCCAGTCGCGCCAGTCGCCGGCCAGGTCGATGTGGGCCAGCCGGATGCGCTCCGGCGCGTCCCGCCGCTCGGTCCAGAAGACGAACAGGCGGTCGCCACGCTTCAGCAGGGCCGAGTGCCGCATGTCCGGGTGGAACAGGCTCGGCCCTTCCTCGAAGCCGGTGAGGCCGTCGCGCGAGCGGTACATCACGCCCGGCATCGCCAGGGCGTAGACGTAGCCGTCGTGCCGGAAGGCGCGGAAGTAGGGCCGGCCGAGAATCTCCGGGCGGCCCTCGAAGTGCAGCCCGTCGGCGGAGACGGCGGCGCGCGTCACCTGCGGGCCCGCCTCGCGCCCGTGGACGTACATCACGATCTCGCGCCGCTCGTCGACGACGTGCACGTCCGGCGACGCGATGTGCGCGTAGGCGCCGGCCGGGTTCGGCGAGTCGGCGCCGCAGGGCGGACAGGTCGACGGGAAGTGCGACTGCTCGATCCGCAGGGTTCCCGTCTCGTACATCCTCCACGGCCCGGCCAGGTCGTCGGCGTAGGCGAGCCGGATGTAGGTGCCCCGGTGGTCGGCGAAGTACAGGTAGTAGCGGCCCAGCGGGTTCTCCACCCAGTCCGGAACGCGGATGAGCGATGGCCCCGCGATGTTGCTCCCCATCCGCCCGTCCATGTCCGGCGTGATGATCGGCCCGTCGAGCAGGCGCTCGACGCGGACCGTCTGGGCGGCGGCGGAGTGAGCCAGCAGCGCCGTGGTGAGGACCAGCCAGAGGAAGGCGCGGATACCGTTCGCAAGGTGCATGGTGTCTCCCGGTCGCTCGAGCACGATGTCCGCGACGCCCTTGATCTCGACGCCCTTGGCGGATCTCCAACCATCGAACTCGCATCGTATCGCAGGACGGGGCGCGACCAGAGCGAGCGCCGAAACGATGCGGCGAGGATCGACACCGGCCCGGTGGCGGTACCTGTACTATCTGCCGATAGGTCGAACATGGAGCCGACGCTGGCTCTGCCGCGGTGGAGCATCACGGCGGATGCGGACCCATGCCGCACCACGACGTCACGATTCGGCAGTTCGCCTCGCGCGACGACTACGCCGCCTGCGTCGCGCTCCAGCGCGACGTCTGGGGCGAGCGCTTCGCCGACGTCGTGCCGCCCACGATTCTCATGGTCTCGCAGCGCCTGGGCGGCGTGGCGGCGGGAGCGTTCGACGCCGGGGGCCGACTGCTCGGCTTCGTTTTCGGCGTGACCGGAATCCGAGATGGCGAGCCGGTGCACTGGTCGGACATGCTGGCCGTGCGGCCGGAAGCGCGGGGGACCGGCATGGGCAGGCGCCTGAAGCTCTTCCAGCGCGAGCAGCTTCTCGAGCGGGGCGTCCGCCGCATGCACTGGACGTACGACCCGCTGGTCGCGCGCAACGCCAACCTGAACCTGAACAGCCTCGGAGCGGTGCCGGTCGAGTACGTCGTCAACCTGTACGGCGAGACCGGCAGCTCGCTCCACGCCGGGCTCGACACGGACCGCTTCATCGTCGAGTGGCGGCTCGACGAGGCCGCGCCGGATAGTCGCGCGGTGGGCGACCCGGCGTCGGGGCCGGCTTCCGGCGGGTCGCCGACCGCCATGCCGCTGGTTCCCGTCACGGCCGACGCTTGCCCGCCGGCGACCGTCGACCTGACATGCGTGGCCGGGGAGCGCGGACTGTCCGCCGCGCCGCGCGTGCGGGTTGCGGCCCCGGCGGATATCGGCGCGCTCAAGGCACGTGATCCGTCCCGGGCGCGAGCGTGGCAGCGGATGCAGCGCCTTGCGTTCACGCACTACCTCAGCCGCGGCTACCGCGTGTCCGGATTCGAGCACCATGCGGCACCCGCCGATTCGTACTACCTCGTGGCGAGGACCGACCGATGAGCCTGCAGCTTGCGCGCATCACGCTGCGGGAGATCCGGATGGTGCTCCGGGAGCCGTTCGAGATCTCGTCCGGCCGAACCACGGACCGGCGAATCCTGCTGCTCGAGCTCCAGGACGCGGGGGGCGCCACGGCCTGGAGCGAGTGCGTCGCCGGGGAACGTCCGAACTACTCGGCGGAGACCATCGACACGGCCTGGCTGGCGATCACGGAGTGGATCGCGCCGCGCCTGCTCGGGATGCGCCTCGACGGCCCGCACCTGATCGACGACATGCTGCGGCGCGGCATCCGTGACCATTCGATGGCCAAGGCGGCGGTCGAGATGGGCGCCTGGGCCCTCGCGGCCGAGCGGGAAGGGGTCAGCCTCTCCCGGCTGCTGGGCGGCACGCGCGCGGCGATTGGTACCGGCATCTCCATCGGCATCCAGGCGAACCCGCAGGCACTCGCCGACAAGGCCGACGCCGCGCTGGCGCACGGGTACCGCAAGATCAAGATGAAGATTCGGCCCGGTGCGGACATCGACTACATCGCCGCGGTGCGCGAGGCGCTCGGCCCGCAGGCGCCGCTCATGGCCGATGCCAACAGCGCCTACACGCCGGCGCACGCCGACCATCTGGCGGAGCTCGATGCCTACCGGCTGCTGATGATCGAGCAGCCGCTGGCACAGGACGACCTGCGCCGCCACGCGCAGTTGCAGGATCGGCTCGACACGCCGATCTGCCTCGACGAGTCGATTCCGCACGCCGCGGCCGCGGAGGACATGCTCGCCCTCGGGGCCGGCCGCATCGTGAACGTCAAGCCGGGGCGGGTGGGCGGCTTCACGCAGGCCAAGGCGATCCACGACCTCTGCCGGAACCACGCCGTGCCGGTGTGGTGCGGGGGAATGCTGGAGAGCGGCGTGGGGCGCGCCCACAACGTCGCCCTCGCCTCGCTCCCCAACTTCACGATCCCCGGCGACGTCAGCCCCAGCGCACGCTACTGGACCGAGGACATCGTGACGCCGGAATGGACCATGGACGCGAACGGGATGGTCGCCGTCCCCACCGACCGCCCGGGTCTCGGCGTCGAGGTGAAGGTCGACCGCGTCAACGACCTCACGGTGCGCACGAAGACGTTGAAGTGGCGAGGCAATGGATGAGCACGAAGCGGTCCGGTCGCACGGCCTCCATCCGGACCGCACGCCCCCGGGTCGGGATTCGGACGCCACCGCCGGGATCGTCACCGCAGGACCTCGCCGTTCCAGAGGCGCTGCAGGAACTCGAGCACCGGCAGCACCTGCACGTCCCCCCAGGCCGCCGCGCGTTCTCCCAGGTAGACGCCGTAGCAGGTGGCGGCGTGCGACGGGAGGTGCTCCCGGATTCGCCGGAAGCCGCGGTTGAACCGCGTGTCCCAGCGGGACGACGCCTTGATCTCGATGGCCACGAACCCGGCCGCCGTTTCGCAGAGCAGGTCGACCTCCGCTCCGTCGTAGCTCCGCCAGTAGCAGGGCGCGTAGTGCCGGCCGGAGTAGCTCAGAAAGGCGCGAACCTCGTTCAGGAGGGTCGTCTCCAGCAGCGGCCCGCGCTCTTCCGGGGTCGGCGGGTAGGGCAGGCGGCCCGACAGGGCGCGGACGACGCCGCAATCGAAGAAGTAGAACTTGCTCTGCTGCACCTGCCTGGTCGCGGGCCGCAGCTTCCAGGCCGGCAGCCAGAACCCGAGGAGCGTGTCGATCAGGATGCCGAAGTGACTCTGCACGGTGCGGCGGTCGATGCCGGCGTCGCGGCCGATCGACGTGGCGTTCGTCACCTGGGCGTTCTGGCGTGCGGCGATCTCCAGGAAGCGGGCGAAGGCGCCGAGGTTGCGGGTCAGTGCTTCCGCCTGCACCTCCTGCACCAGGTAGGTCTCCGCGTACGTGCGCAGGTAGTCCCTTGCGTTCTCGCCCGTGACGGCCATTGGGAGCGTGCCGTGCGCGAGCACCCGCTCCACGTCGATCCCGAAGTCCAGCTCGGCCGACACCAACGGGAACAGCGTCGTGGTGATGGCGCGTCCCGCCAACAGATTGACGCCGCGCCGCCGCAGCTTGCGGGCGCTCGAGCCGGACAGCACGAAGCGCAGGCCACGGGCCTCGATGAGCCGGTGGACCTCGTTCAGCAACTCTGGGACCTTCTGCACCTCGTCGATGACCACCCACGAATCGGCGGGTAGTGCCGCGAGCTCCCGGAACAGAGTGTCGGGCCGCTTGCTCAGGCGCAGCGCCTCGCCGGAGTCGAGCAGGTCGTAGGTGGCCGCGTTCGGGAAGCGGTCGCGTATCCAGGTGGTCTTGCCCGTGCCCCGGGGACCGAACAGGAAGACGGAGCGGGTGGGTGTTGGTAGTAATCTGTCGTACAAGATGCCCGATATTACCTGAAATCAGAGCATAGGCACCGCGATCGTTCCCCCGCCGGACCGTGCCCCCGTGCGGGTGGGATCACCGCGGTCGACGACGCCCTTCACCGTCGGAAGCCGAGAGTCCGCGGCACGTCGTTGACGGTCCCGGAGGATCACCGCAGCCCGACGAGGCCCTTCACCGATTCGATGAGGGCGGCCGAGTTGTAGCCGACGCCTTCCTTGAAGACGAGGGTCACGTTGCGGATCTCCGCCGGGCGGCGGACCGGGTCGCCGGCGATGACGACGAGGTCGGCCAGCTTGCCGGGCTCGACCGAGCCGTAGCGGTCGTCCTCGCGGAGGACGCGGGCGCCGTTCAAGGTCATGATCCCGACGACCTCCTCCGGCGTGAAGCCGGCCTCGAGCAGCAGCTCGTAGTTCCGCTGATCGCCGAAGCCGGGGAGCGCCCCGCCCATCCCGGTCGGGTCGACGCCTGCCGCGAGCAGCCCGCCCGCTTCCACGAAGCGCTTCTCGAACGCCTGCGCCTTGGAGAACAGGGTCGCCATGGGGGAGTCGTCGCGGGCGGCGACGTCGGCGCGCGATTGCAGGTACTCGTCGCGGGCGCCGGGGGCGAGCATCTCCAGCACGCGGTCCTCGAGCGGTGGGCGGTTCGGCACGCCGAGCTCGTAGACGGCGAGGGTCGACGTCAGCGCGACGCCCGCGTCGACCATCTCCCCGATGGTGGCGTCGACCGCCTCGCCGTCGACGTCGACCTCCAGCAGGCTCCGCTGCACGCCGGGCGGGCAGACGCCGGGCTCCTTGCCCTCGACGAAGTCGCTGCTGGTGAAGAAGCCGTGCTCGATGTTGTCGATACCCAGGGCCACCGCCTCCTGGAACGAGACGGAGCAGAGGTGCCCCGTGACCCGCAGGCCGCGCCGGTGCGCCTCGTCGATGGCGGCGGCCAGCTCCTCGTCGCCGATGCGCGTGTAGGCCTTGAACCAGTCGACGCCCTCGTCCGCCCAGTAGCCGACGACACGGCGGGCGTCCTCGGGCGTCCCCACCTGGAACATCTGCGACATCGCCCCCGCGCCCGACAGGTACGGCCCCGTGATGTACATCCGCGGGCCAATCTCCTGCCCCTCGGCGATGGCGTGCTTGAGGTTCAGCTCGCTGTACGGGGAGAAGGCGCCGGTGGTCCGGATGGTGGTCACTCCGGCGGCGAGATAGAGGCGCGGCGCGCTGTAGTTGAGCTGTACCCGACGGCCGCGCGTCATGTAGAAAGTGTGGTCGTGCAGGCCGACGATGCCGGGGATGACGGTGTGGCCCTCGAGCGCGAGCGTCCGCGCGCCGGCCGGGATGTCGACCTCGCCGTCGGCCCCGACGGCGGCGATCCGCCCGTCCCGGATGAGGATCGTGCGCCCGGCGGCGGCGGGGCCCCCGGTCCCGTCGACCACCTGCACGCCGGTCAGCGCGACCACCGGGTCGTCGACGTCGACGAACTCGCGCACCCCGTCGGACAGCGTCGCTGCGGGCTGCGCGGCGACGGCGAGCGGAACCGCGAGGACGATGGACGCGGTGATGAGTCTGCGCATGGGCGTTGTCTCCAGCTTCGACGCGTTCGCTGCCAGCGCCGGCGCGGCGGACGCCCGGCACCCGTGCCGCCGCAAGGCGCCGGTGCGCTGCCGGCGCCCCGCCGTCCGCGAAGGCCCGGTGACCGGTGTGCCGTCACCCGGGCGCGGGATCAGCGCCTCCCCGGCGGCGGGCCGGCCGCGACGTCGAAAACCATCTTCATTCCCGCCTCGAGGTGCTCGGCGATGTGGCAATGTAGCATCCAGCGTCCCGGGTTGGACAACTCCAGCAGCAGGTCGGCGGTGGACCCGGCCGGCACGAGCGTCGTGTCCTTCCAGACCAGGTTGTCGTTGGGGATCCCGTCGCGGCTCAGCACCAGAAAGCGCTGGCCGTGGATGTGCACCGGGTGCTGCATGGCATGCATGGCGCCGCGGTCGTTGCGCAGGCGGATCTTCACCACGTCGCCGCGCCGGAAGCGCCAGTCGATGGCGCCGTTCTCCAGCCCGGTGTCGAGATCGCGCAGGATCCAGCGGACCCGGTCGGCGGTCGAGACCCAGTTCATGCGCGGCATCGTGCCGCTCCACTCGACCGGATTGAAGAACGACCGGTCCACGTTCAGCAGCGGCTCCAGCGGATCCGGCAGCCCGTCGACCTCGAGCGTCAGGAGCAGGTGGTGGTCGACCGGGCGGTCGAACGCGTCGCGGTAGCGGTCGATGTCCGTCGCGACGTCCGGGTGGTTCCGCAGCTCGCGGAAGCTCGCCCCGTGGTCCGGCGCGGCCGGCCTGTCGGTCACCGTGACCACCCCCAGCACCGCGTCGTCGGGGAAGAAGTTGCCGTAGACGTGGTCGATGGCCTGCACGCGGCTGACCAGCGGCGCCTCGCCCGGCTCGTCGAAGCGGACCTCGACGATGTAGCGCTCCGCCGGCGCGATGACCACGCTCTCCACCCACGCCTGCCGCTCGAACTTCCCGACGTCCGACGCCACGACCTTGATCGCCGCCCCGCCGAACGACAGGTTGAATATTCGCGTATTCGAGACGTTGGTCAGGAAGAAGCGGACCACCTCGCCGCGGTCGACCGTGAGGCGGTAGTCCGGCTCGCCGTTGACGAGCAGCAGGTTGCCGAAGCGGCCCATCAGCGCGTGCGTCGCCCGGTCGCGCCCGAACGGGATCAGGTGCACGTCGTCGCCGTCTTCGGCACCCGCACCGCCGAGTCCGCCGACCAGCAGGTCGTCGAGCATCAGCACCTGTTCGCGGTTCGCGGGGCCGAACCAGGCCGGGTCGGGCGCGTCCACCCGCAGGGAGCCGTACAGCCCGAGGTCCTGCTGCACGTCCTCGCGGTGGTGCGGGTGGTACCAGTACAGGCCGGCGTCGGGGAAGTGGATGCGGTAGCGGAAGGTCTCGCCCGGCGCGATGGGATCCTGCGTGAGGCCGGGGACGCCGTCGAAGCGGTTGTCGAGCCGGATGCCGTGCCAGTGCACGGCGGTCGGCAGATCGAGCCGGTTCGTGACGTTGACGGTGATCGTCGCGCCCTGCGGCACCTGGATGAGTGGCCCGGGGTACTGCCCGTTGTAGCCGTACATGGTGAACGTACGGCCGTTGATGGTGCGCCGCACGAGTCCGGCCTCCAGGTCGAGGGTGCCCCCGTCGCCGAGGCGGACGATCTCGTGCGGTCGCGCGGCCGGCAGTGGCGCTTCCTCCGCGGAAGGCAGGAAGGGGTCGACCGGCGGGGCGAGCCGGCCGATGCCCGGCATCATCGCCACCGACGGGTGCATCGACGGTCGCGTCCAGCCGCGCGCGGGCGGCGGCGGGTCGGCGCCGGACACCATCCCGGTCACCGCCAGCAGGTCCTCCGGCTCCATCCGCATGCCGGCCGAGGTGCCCCGCAGGACGACGCGCCCGTCCCACGCCGGGGCGTCCGGCCTCGCCTCTGCGGTGACCAGCACGAGGAACTTGTCGAGGTCGACCGCACCGAGCGCCGTGCGGCCGTTCGCCACCGAGCCCAGGTTGCGCACCGGCCGCAGGCGCGGGGTCGTCGCCCATGCGACGTAGCCCGTGTAGTCGCCGAGCGCGGCCGGGTCGGGAAGGCCCGCGGCGTGGAGCGTCAGGTCGAAGCGGTGGTGACCGTCGGCGGTCACCGAGGCCCCGAACGGGGAGGGGGGCGGCGTCAGCTCGACGTAGCCCGAGGCGCCGGGGAGGCCGGGGGCGTGGACCAGGTCGATGCAGTACAGATCGGGGTCGGCGGCCGGTCCGAGCGGATCGAGTGCGGGGCAACGGACGGCGGTGCCTTCCTGCCCGGCCGACGCGGCCGCGGCGGCGACGAGCCCCGCTGCGGAGGCCGCTCCGGACACCGCTGCCTCCGATGGGGCTCTCGCGGACCCGGCCGTGGCCGAAGGGCCGGCGGCCAGGAGCGCCGCAACGGGAACCCACGCGGCGAGCATCCCGGTGGAGGCGGCGGCGGGTGCCGGCGGGTAGACCATCCGGTGAGTGTGGCCCAATCGTGTTCGTCCTGTCACATGCGAGGCAGGAGGCCCGCTCGCGCCGGGCGCGTGCCACCCACTCGTCTCGGAACGGTGGGTGTCCGGCACCACGCCGGCAGGGCGCGCCGTTCCCGCGCCGCGCCGTCGGCGCGCTCTATCACCAGCCCGTGCGACACATCCAGGTGAATGCCGACCGACCGGGTTGCACAAAGTTGCGCCGGGGTCTATGGTGGCAGTGACGACAGTCACGCCGTCCTATCGGACGGAACAGGCCCGCCCGAAAGGACGCAGCACCGCCGGGAGTCTCCGCCGAAGAAAGGCGCGGACTCCTGCAGGCATGGCTGGGCGGGAATCGGAGCCGCAGGGCGACGGTTCCCGGGCCAGAGGAGGTTGAGATGAACGGTCGACGCTTCGCAATCGTGGTGGCGCTCTTCGCGCTCGTATCGCTGGCGGCCGCGCCGGCGGACGCCCAGGAGGACTGGGCCGTGCCGCGGACCGCGGACGGCCAGCCGGACCTGCAGGGGATCTGGACCAACAACAGCGCTACGCCGATGGAGCGGCCCGAGCAGCTCGGCGAGAAGGCGCGGCTCACCGACGAGGAGCTCGCCGACCTGACGGCGCGCATCGCCGAGTTCCGCGACGCCGAGCAGGCCGGCGACCTGCTGGGCGACCGTCTGATCCAGCAGGCCCTCGGCAACGCCGAGTTCCAGGACTTCGATGTCGTCACCGGCAACTACAACGCGTTCTGGCTCGTCGAGCGGGAGCTCGACAGCCGCACGTCGCTCATCATCGATCCGCCGAACGGGCGGCGTCCGGCGATGACGGCAGAGGCGCAGGAGCGCGCGTCGGCGCGTGGCGCCTACCTGCGCGACCATCCGTCGGACGGCCCCGAGAACCGGACGCTGGGCGACCGCTGCCTGCACTTCGGGGCCCCCAACATGGGTTCCGGCTACAACAGCTACCTGCAGATCCTGCAGACGCCGGGCCACGTGGCCATCTACCAGGAGATGGGGCACGAGATCCGCACCATTCCGCTCGACGCCGGCCCGCACGCGGGCATCCCGCAGTGGAACGGCGACGCGCGCGGGCGGTGGGAAGGCGATACGCTGGTCATCGAGACCCGCGACTACTCGCCGCAGGCCCGATTCAGCGGCGCCAGCGAGAATCTGCACCTGGTCGAGCGCTTCACCCGCGTCAGCCCCGATGTGCTGCGACACGAGATCACGTTGAACGACCCGGAGACCTGGACCCAGCCGTGGACGGTGGAGCTGCTGCACACCTCCACCATGGAGCCGATCTTCGAGTACGCGTGCCACGAGGGGAACTACGCGATGCCGGGCATCCTCGGCGGCGCGCGCCGGGAGGAGTCCGAGGCAGAGGCCGAGAACCAGCAGTAGCCGGACGGTCCCGTCGCCCGTAGTCGCCGTCTCTCGATCGCAACGGGGCGTTCCGCCCGTCCGGGTGGGCGCCCGGTTGCGGCATTCCTCCCGTCGCGGTCCAGCCCGGGCCGCGCCCCCGACCAAGCCGGATCCGTTCGACGGCACAGGTTCCTAGGGCGTCCCCGATCGGAGCGGACGCCCCCGCCGGAGCGGACGCACGACCCGCGTCCACCACATCACGAACCCGGTGACGAAGAGGACGGGCGGCAGCAGGCCGATCGCCGCCCAGAGCGCCTTGGTCGACCAGCCGCCGAAGCGGCCGAAGTGCACGCGGGCCACCCAGTAGAGGACGTTGTCGACGGTGCGGGGCTCGAACGTCTCCTCGTCGAACGGCTCGATGGCGTCGGCCAGGGCGTTGAAGGGTTCGGGGATCGTCAGGTAGATCCCGGTGAGGCCCCACATGAGGATGAAGACGACGGTCCAGACGCCGATCGCGCCGTGCAGGGTCCAGATCAGGCGCCGCCAGTTGGCGCGCAGATCCACCCCGAGCGCCCGGCGCCAGCCGGCGACGCCCGGCCACCAGATGACGGCGCCGGTGACGGCGAGGACCGTCAGCAGGATGGAGCCGACGCCGTTCGCGTCCCGGCCCGTCTCCCCGAACAGCAGGTTGTCGTGCAGCGCGAGCAGCCAGGTCGTCAACCGGTAGGGGAGCGGCAACCGGTGGCCGAGGTCGTCGCCGGTGTAGGGGTCGAACAGCATCTGGCGGGCCGAACCGTCGCGGTTGAGGGTGACGGTGGCGGCGCGGGCCGGGTCGTCGCGCTCGATGATACGCGCCACCGACCACCCCGGGTAGGCGTCCTCCGCCGCCGCGGTCAACTCGTCCTGGCTGAGACGCGTGCCCGAGACGGTGACGAACCGCGGCTGCGGCTCGAACGTCTGCCGCAGCTCGCTCCGGTAGACGAGGACGCTGCCGCTGACGCAGATGGCGACGACGTACAGTCCGACCGCGATACCCGACCAGAGATGAATCTGGAAGAGCGCCCGGCGCAGCCAGAGCGCCTGCGGCTGCCGGAGCCAACGCTTCCAGACGGATGTGTCGGGATTGGGCACGGGAAGGTATCCGGCGGGGCGGACCGGGCCATCCGTGCGCGGGCACGCGTGCGTGCGGCACGCGTGCCCGCGCACGGGCAACCGGAGAGAGGACGGTCGCTCGCTCGCGCCCGTCAGTCAGGCTGCCCTGGGCGCCAAGCGTCGCCCGACGGCTCCGCTTGGCGCCCAGCCAAGCCTGCGAAGAGTTGCGCCTCCCGCGGGGGGAGGCGGCGCCGTTCCACGGCGCAGAAGCCTACCGGGGCGGCTCGGTCGGGTCGCGGCCGTCGCGCGGCGCGCCCGTGCCCGACGAGCCCATGAAGAACTTGCTGCCGTCCTCGAACGTGACGTCCCGGCCGTTGGCCCGTGCCGTGCGGTCCTTGCTCTGGTAGCCGTCGACGATGATCATCATGCCCGGCACGATCGAGTCGCGCCGCAGGCCGCGCCGCAGCAGCGTGTTGGGCGTGCCGCCCTCCACCATCCACACTTCCTGGGTGCCGTCATCGCCGGTCACCTCCATGTGGATCCAGGCGTGGGGATTCACCCATTCGACCTTCACCACCGGTCCCCGCAGCAGGACCGGCCGGTTCGGGTCGAACTCGGCGCCGAACGCATGGTGCGCGAGGACGGGTGCGGCGGCGGTCACAAAGAGAAGACCGGCGGCGGCGAGCATTGCCGGAATCGCAACGCGGGCGAGACGACGTCGTGTCATGTGCATCGGATGTACCTCGGGATGAGTGATCAAGCTACCGGACTTCCGGGACCTTCCCGTCCCGCACGTCCTGCTCCAGGATGCGCGCCCCGCCCAGGATTCCCTGGAACGAGTAGTTGGCCTCGTGGCAGGCGTACTCGTAGACGCGGGTATCGCTGGCCGGCCAGACGTACTCGCCGCTCCACGGCGCGGTCCAGACGTTGGGATCCTCGACCGTGAACTCGTAGCGCAGCGTGTCGCCGTCGATGCGCGTGAAGCGCTCGACGACGTGCAGGTCGCGTGTCGCCAGCCGCAACGCCGGCGTGTCGTTGAAGTTGGTGGTGTCGACGACGAGGGTGTCGCCCTCCCAGTGGCCGACCGAGTCGCCGAGCCAGCTCCGGATCTCGGGCGGGGCGTGCTCCTGGTTCATCCGCACGACGCGGGCATCGTGCACCATCTCGGCCAGGATCATCACGTGCTCGTCGGTCTGCACGATGCGCTTCAGGTTGTTGTAGAGCACGGGCAGCATCGGCGGGCCGCCGACGGATCCGAATCCCAGCAGGCAGCGCTCCGCCAGCGGGCGAATCTCAGGGTCGTCGTAGGGTCCGGGGGCATCGAGGCCGCCCTCGATCAGCCACCACGCCGTGCCGGTGTTCTCGCGGAATCGCGCCCGCTGCGCCGCAGCCCGCTCCCGGGCGGCCGCGGTCAGCGCCGGTCGCCGGCCGTTCGGCGGGTCGGTGATGATCGACGTCCGCCACTCGCCGTCGATCCGGAACGCCGCCGCGCCGCGGTCGATCCAGAAGGTGTTGTAGCCACCGACGTTGCCAGCCGCGCCCGGAGACCCGTCGCCGCCCGCGGGCGGCGCCTCGCGGTTGGGGTTGCTGGCCGCGTTGCGGCTGATGTTGCGCTCGAGCTCCTGCCGGGCGATGGCCGCAGCCTCTTCCTCGGTCAGCCGCAGCTTGTCGCCGAACTGCTCCGGCCGCTCGAGCGGCGTCAGTGTCGCCGTGTCGTAGGTGCCCGACAGGTCCGGCCGCCCGCTGGCGGTGCGCGGGATCTCCTGGCCGGCTACGGCCGGAGCCGCCGCCCACGCCATGGCCAGCCCGATGAGCGCCGCGGCGGCGCGACCGGTGACGGCACTTGCGATCGTTGCGCGTCGGTTCATGGATGTCGTCTCCTCGGATTGCCGGCTCCGCATGCTCGCTCTCCGGGCGGTCGCGCGGGACGCGCCGGCCTCCAGCCTCGAGATCAGCGTCCCTCCCGCACGTCCTGCTCGAGGATCCGGGCGCCTCCCAGGATGCCCTGGAACGAGTAGTTCGCCTCGTGACAGGCGTACTCGTAGACGCGGTTCTCGCTGGCCGGCCAGACGTACTCGCCGCTCCACGGCGCCGTCCAGACCGTCGGATCGTCGACGGTGAAGTGGTAGAGGAGCGTATCGGCGTCGATGCGCGTGAAGCGCTCCACGACGTGCAGGTTGCGCGAAGCGCCGCCGAGGGCCGGCTGGTCGGTGAAGTTGGTCGTGTCCACAACCAGCGTGTCGCCTTCCCAGTGGCCGACCGAGTCGCCGAGCCAGCTCCGGATCTCGGGCGGGGCGTGCTCCTGGTTCATGCGCACGATGCGGGCGTCGTGCACCATCTCGACCAGGATCATCACGTGGTCGTCGGTCTGCACGATCCGCTTCAGGTTGTTGTAGAGCACCGGCAGCATCGGCGGCCCCGAGGTCGACCCGAAGCCGAGCAGGCAGCGCTCCGCGGCTGGACGGATCTCCGGATCGTCGTAGGGGCCGGGAGCGTCGAGGCCGCCCTCGACGAGCCACCACGCCGTGCCGGTGTTGGGCCGGAAGAAGCTGGCCGCCTCCGCGCGCCGAGCCTGGGCCTCGGCCGTCAACGGCGGCTGCCGGCCGTTCGGCGGATCGACGATGATCGAAGTCCGCCACTCGCCGTCGATCTGGAACGCCGACGTCCCTCGATCCATCCAGAACGTGTTGTAGCCGCCGACGGCCCCGGCCGCGCCGGTCGAGCCGTCGCCGCCCACCGGCGGCGCCTCCGACGGCGGCGCGCTCTCGACGTTGCGGTCCGGCGGAATGCCGAACACGGCCGCGAGCGCCACCGGCTCGTTCTCGGCAATCGTCGCCGCCTCTTCCTCCGTGAACGACTGGCGGTCGCCGAGCTCCGCCGGCCGCTGCAGCGGCGTGAGGGTGGCGGTGTCGTAGGTGCCCGACAGGTCCGGACGCCCGCTGGCGGTGCGCGGGATCTCCTGCGCGGTGGTGGTGGCGGCGAGGGCTGCGGTGACGAGGACCGCGCCCAGAACGCGGGCGGCGGACGATCGGTTTCGACTGGCCATTATGGAGTCCCTCCGGCTCATCATTCGCTACAGGTCGGGCGCAACAGGTCGGGCCCGGCGGTCGTCACCGCTCCAGCGGGTTGCGCCGCAGGTGGCCGAAGACCAGCTCTTCCACGAACTCGACGCACTTGAAGTCCATCAGCCGCGCCCCTTCGTCGAGGCGCCGGTAGAGCGGCAGGCGGATCGTCCACGGCTCGGTGAAGACCATGGGGTCTTCCATCGTGGCTTCGTACTGGATGTGGTTGGGCGAGACGAGCGTGTAGCGTTCGGTCACCACGAGCTGGTTCGAGTGGTGATTGCCGGCCCGGTCGAACCAGGTCTGGTCGTTCTGCCCGGTGACCTCGACGACCAGCGTGTCGCCCTCCCAGCGGCCCACGGACTGGCCCATCCAGGAGTCGGTCTCGGCGGGGCCCACGTCCGGCAGGTAGATGTCGCGGACCGCGCCCGCGAACTCGTAGGCGATGAAGACGTTGTCCTCGTTCTGGAAGATCTGGAACGGGAAGGGCATGTAGGTCGCGCGCGGCACGCCCGGCATGTAGCACTTGATCTCCGGGTCTCGTTCCAGCCAGTTGGCGTGGTTCTCTTCCTTGAGGGCGCGCGCCTCCGGGGTGTAGGGGATGCGGCCGCCGCCGACAATGATGCCCATGCTGCCGGGGACCGCGCCCACGGCGCCGAGATGCACCACCTCGGCGGCCGGAAGCGGCCCCTGCGGACCTTCCCGCAGCGCCATCGCGTGGCGCGCGGTGTGCGGCTCGATGTCGTAATGCGCCGAGCCCAGCGCCTGCCAGATGCCGTTCAGATCGGGATTGCCGTTCGACAGCCGGGGAGGCTCGAAATCGGCGGATTGTGCATAGAGAGGGGCGGCGATCCCGGCCACCGAAACTGCCAGGGCCGCCGCGACGACAAGGAACTTCATGCTCGAGATCTCCCAGGTGTCAAGGACCGGCGCGGTCCGGCCGGCCGGAGTGTGCCGCAAGCGCGTCGGGACATTGTACGCGTACCGGTGCCTGCGCGCGTGACGGCACACTCGCGGTACGCGGACAGTGCCGCCGGTTCCGCCGAAAGGCCCGCCGCCGGTTCCGCCGAAAGGCCCGCCGCCGGCTACATTCCCCGGACGAAGCGCTGGACCCGCTTCCCCTCCAGCGTCTCGCCGACGTAGATGCTCCCCTGCGAGTCGACGGCGAGGCTGTGCGCGGCCGTGAACCCGCCGGCCATGTGTCCGCCGAAGCCGAACGAGCCGGCTATCGACAGGTCGGAGCGGCGCACGATCCACACCTTCTGGTTCATGCCGTCGATGTTGTAGAGGAACTCCTGGCCGGCGTCCGGCGAGAAGTCGATGTCGAAGGCCGAGCCGAAGCCGAGCGTCCGGGGGGCGATGACCACCTCGTCGACGTAGGTCCCGTCCCGGTCGAACACCTGGATGCGGTCGTTGACGCGGTCGCAGACGTAGACCAACCCGTCGGCCGCGAGCGTCGCGCAGTGGACGGGACGGCCGAACTGCTGCGACAGCGCGGCGTCGGGATCGTAGGAGTACGCGTCGTCGGTCGGGGTGTTGCCGTAGGCGCCCCAGTGGCGCCGGTACTCGCCGCTGTCCCCGTCGAACACGGCCACGCGCCGGTTGCCGTAGCCGTCGGCGATGTAGACCTCGTTCGTTTCCGGGTCGACGTCGATCTCCGCCGGCTGCCCGAAGTTGGCGTCGTCGTTGCTTCCTCCGCCCTGCCCGTGGGCGCCGATCTGCAGCAGGAACTCGCCGCCGCGGGTGAACTTCAGGATGTGGGCGTCCTGGCCGCCGCTTCCGCCGAGCCAGACGTTGTCGAGGTGGTCGATGAAGATGCCGTGCTCCGAGTCGGGCCACTCGTAGCCGTCGCCCGGACCGCCCCAGGCCTGCACGACGTCGCCCTCCTGGTTGAACTCGATCACCGGCGGCGCGGGCCGGCAGCACTCCGCCAGCGGCGGATCCGCGTCGGCGCCGGCTTCCTGCGGCGTGAGGCTGCCCGGCCGGTGGACGATCCAGACGTGGTCGCGCGCGTCGACGGCGACGCCGACGACGTTGCCGAGCGTCCAGTTGTCCGGGAGCGGCTTCGGCCACGTCGGGTCGTACTGGAACGCCGCGGCGTCGCCCGCGCCGCCCTGCGCTCCGGCCGCGATGGCTTCCCCGCCGAGCAGGGCTCCGGGGGCCGCCTCCAACCCCGGGCCGCAGGCGGCCGCAGTGGCCGCGAGACCGATCAAGAGAGCGCCGGCTCCGAGTCTGCACCTGTACGTCATGGCCTCATCGCCGTCCTTCCTCGATCCGGTCTCTGCGGCGGTCTTTCGCGGCTCCCGATCCGGCCTGTGGACGGATTCCCCGCGCCGGGCGACGGAACCCGGTGCCCGTCGTGTCCCGGCGCGGGAGGTCGTCCGCAGGGCGGGTCCTACTGTTCGGCGGGCGGGTCGGGGGTGACCGCCCGCATCTTGAACCGCCAGCCGTCCTCCGTCCGAACGAGCTTGTCGTTGTAGATGCCGGTGACGACCACGCCCGGGGGATTCGTCCCGGTGTTGTAGAGGGTCAGGTAGCAGCTCCCGTCGGCGCCCTCGTCCGTCGCGGTGACCTGGATCGCGGCGTTCCAGTGGCGCGCGCGGCCCTGGAAGTTCTCGTGGAAGCCCTGGGCGAACGCGACCAGCGCGTCGTGCCCGACGGAGTCGCCGAAGACGCCGTCGTCGGTGAAGGTCTTGGCCCAGGCCATTGCGTCGCCGCTGTCGATGGCGCGTGCGTACTGGACGTAGAGCTGCTGGATCTCGGCGTGGTCGTCGGCGGTCAGCTTCTCGGCTGCGCCGGCCGCGGTGGCGCCGGTCAGGGCGATGGCCAGCGTGAGCATCGTGAACAGAATCCGTCGCATCGGTCCCTCCGTGTCTGCGTTCCCGAGTTCGAGTTTCGCGGCCCATTCTCCCATGAAATCGCTGCTCCTGTCCCCGGTCGCGCGGGTCGCGGCGCGCCTGGCTGCCGCATGGTGGCGAGCGCCGCCCGATCCGCTCCGGTGGCCGGCCGAGCCGCCCGCACGCGGCGCAGCCGCCGAGTCGCCTGGGCGTTCGGAGACAGATTGCGGACGCCCCGATTGGTCGAAGACCGAGGCCGAATGGGATCGCCTTCCGGGGGCGTCCGCGCTACGCTTGAAGTTTGTTGCCGGGTGCGTTCGACCCGCGTCGAAGAAGGAGATCGATATGTGCCAGACATCCGTCCCCATGGCAGTAGCTGCATGCGTCGTCGCGCTGGCCGCAGCACAGGCCGGTGCCCAGGAGCCCGGCTCCGACTGGACACCCGCGCGGACGGCGTGGGGCCACCCGGACCTGCAGGGTATCTGGGACCAGACCACCGGCACCCCGCTCGAGCGCGCGGCGGACGCCGGCGACCGGGAGTTCCTCTCGGACGAGGAGGCGGCGGAGCGCGAGCGGCGGCGATTCGCGGCGTTCGACGCGCCGCCCCGGGCGGGGAGCCCGGGCAACTACGGGTCGCAGTGGCGCGACGGCTCGCGCAACGCGCTGACCCGCACGTCGCTCATCACCGATCCCGCCGACGGCCGGATCCCGGCCCTCACGCCGGCGGGGGAGGAGCGCGCCGCGGCCAACGTGTCTCGCCGGCGCGACCATCCCGCCGACTCCTGGGCGGACCGCAACCTCTGGGAGCGCTGCATCACCCGCGGGACTCCGCGCGTTCCGAACAACTACAACAGCAACGTCCTCATCCTGCAGACTCCCGAAGCCGTCGTGCTGCTCAACGAGATGATCAACGAGACGCGGGTCGTGCCCCTCGACGGCCGGCCCCGCCTCGCGGACGACGTCCGGCTCTGGAACGGCGACTCGCGTGGCCGGTGGGAGGGAGACACGCTGGTTGTCGAGACCACCAACTTCAATGCGCAACAGCAGTTCCGCGGCCAGCCGGTCGGCGGGCTGCGCCTGGTCGAGCGCTTCACGCGCACCGGGCCGGACCGCATCGACTACGAGATGACGCTCGACGACCCGGCGACCTACACGCACCCTTGGACCGTCGTCCTCCCGATGACCCTGACCGGCGGGCCGATCTTCGAGTACGCCTGCCACGAGGGGAACTACGGCATGGAGGGCATTCTGGCCGGACACCGGGCGGAGGAGGCAGCCACCCAGCCCTGAACGCACTGGCGTGTGGCTTGATGCGGGCGCCGCGCCGGCCCTGGGTCGGCGCGGCCGGTCACTCCGCCCGCAACACTGCCGCGGGATCGATGCGCCCGGCGCGGCGGGCGGGCGCGAAGGAGGCGAACATCGCCGCCAGGCCGATGACGACGGCCGCGGCGGCCAGGGTCAAAGGATCCCAGGTGTCCGTTTCGTAGAGCAGCCCGGCCAGGCCGCGGGTCGCCGGAAGACTCGCCGCGATCCCGAGGAGGAGGCCCGTCCCCGTGAGCCGCTCGGCACGGCGCAGAACCAGCCTGACGATCGCAGCGGGCGTGGCGCCGAGGGCGGATCGGACGCCGATCTCGCGCTTGCGCCGGTCGACGAAGTAGCCCATCAGGCCGTACAGGCCGACGAGCGCCAGGCTCGCGGCGAGGGCTGCGAGCACCGTCGCAAGGCCGGCCAGCACGCGTGCGTCGCGGGACGCGTCCGCGCGCAACTCGTCGAACGTGCGCGGGGCCGACACGGCAAGGGTCGGATCGAGTGCACGCAGGTGCTCGCGGAGCGCGGGAAGGGCGGGGCGGGGGTCCGCTCGCGTCCGCAGATTCACCGTCGTCCAGCCGAGCGGGTCCTGCGCATGGGGCAGGTACACCATTGCGTAGGGGGCGGAGCGCGCGGCGGGCCGGGCGGCGTCGCCGGCGATGCCGATGATGCGGCGGGGGCCGTCCTCCCCGCTGAGCCGCAGGCTGCGCCCGACCGGACTCACATCCGGCCAGTACCGGTCCGCCAGGGTCCGGTTGACGATCGCCACGCGAGCCCCGCGCTCCTCGGCTGCCTGGAAGTCACGGCCGGCCAGGACAGGGATTCCCAGCGAATCGAAGTAGTCGCGGCTGACGCGGCGATACCGTGCGGTCACCGCGGTCCCCGGCGCCACCGTCGGCGAGTCGTGGACGTACGTCTGCCGCGGCGACTCGAACTGTACGACCGCCCCGGTCGACACGCTCGCCGCCTCCACGAAGGGCTCGCCCCGCAGCCGCTCGGCCAGTGCATCGAACAGCGGGGTCAGGGATTCGGCCGGCATGCTCGCCGGCGTCGTCACCCGGGCCGTCATTCCGTGCTCGGCGTAGAAGCCGAGATCGACGGCTCCGGTCCTGAGCGCGCTGCGAACCAGAAGACCGCACGAGGCCAGCAGCACGAGCGAGAGCGCCACCTGGACCACGACCAGCCCGTGCATGGACCGGGTGTCCCGCCTGTCCGTCGTCGAGGCTCGTTCGGCCTCCGCGAGCGTCGAGCGTTCGCGGTACGCCAGAACGACCGGGAGGGTGGAGAACAGCGCCGCGGCCAGTAACGCAGCGACGGCACCGAAGCCGAGCGCGCGCCAGTCGAGGACGAAGTCCAGCTCGTAGGCCACTCCCAGAGGCAGCAGGGGGACGAGGGGAGCCAGCGCGTTCACGAGTCCGACGGCAAGGATCCCGCCGATCGCCACCAGCACGGCAATCTCGACGCCGACCCGCCGCGCCAGGTCGAGAGACCTCGCCCCGAGAGCCCGGCGGATGGCCAGCTCGCGCCGCCGCTCGGTGCCGCGCGCGAGCAGCAGCGTCGCAAGGTTGGTGCACGCGACCAGCAGGCCGACCCCGGCCATCAACCCCAGTACCAGCAGCACCCGTACGACGGTCTCGCGGTACTCCGGCCACAACCGCAGGTAGTTGCCGGGGAGGACAGCGACCCGCCAGGGCTGGTCGCTGTCGGGGAAGTACGGACTGGCCGCGCGCTCACGCGCGAGCGCCGCGTCCAGCGGGTCGATACGTGCCTGGAGCGCTTCCGTCCGCTGGCCGCCGCGCACCCGACCGACGGTCTGGAACGCCGGGAGGGCGACCCCCGCGAACACCGGTGTGTCGCCGAAGGCGTCGCCGGCCATCATCGCGGAAATCCAGAAGGCGCTCCTGAAGGAGGGCCAGACGGCCCCGCGGAACCCGGGCGGAGCTACCCCGATCACTTCGTACGGAATGCCGTCGAGCGGCACGTTGCGCCCCAGCACCTCGGGATCCGACGCGAACTGCGTCCGCCACAGCATGTGCGACAGGACCAGGACCCGCCGCTCGCCGGGCGCCCGGTTGTCGGCGGCCGAGATCGTTCGCCCCAGGAAGGGTTGGACGCGGAGCACGGAGAAGAAGTTGCCCGAGACCAGCTCTCCTTCGTGCAGCTCGGGGAACTCCCCGCCGCCGACGGTCATGTGCCAGCGGACGAACGCCGCCAGCTCCGCGGGACCGTCGCCGCCGTCGTCCAGCGCCTCGCGGAGTGCGACGTAGTCGGGCCAGGAGATCGCCGAGTACTCGCCGCCGCTTCGCGCATAGAGGGTGACGAGTTCGCCGCCTTCGCCGAAGCCGAGCGCCTGCCACAACACGCGGTCCACGAGACCGCACGCCAGCGTCGCCCCGGCCGCCGCTCCGGGAAGAGGGGGGGCGGGCCGCGCCCCCGCCGCCGAAGCCGCGCCCCTGCCACAACACGCGGTCCACGAGACCGAACGCCAGCGTCGCTCCGGCGATCCCGATGCCGATGGTCAGCACCGCCGCGGCTGCCCATGCCGGCCTCTTCGCGAGGAAACGCAGCGCCAACCGGATGTCTCTCACCGTGCACCTCACCAGCGAACAGGTTGCAGCTCGACGCGACGCCACACGCGGAGCAGGATGACACAGGAGGGGAGTCCCTCCCAACCCCAACGGCCGGCTTCCCGACTGCACGCGAGTGGGCGACTCGGAAGAAGGCGACGGTTCTTCGCCATTGACACATCGACCGTGAGACCTGCCCGAGCCTGAGGGCGTCGCCGGTCGAGGTCTTGAACGTCGAAGCGTCGACTTGCCCTACGACGGGTGACCGAACGTCGTCCGACGGGTCAGGACGGCAGGCGTCTTGCACGCTAATGCTAATCACCCGGAGCGACGTCGATCGCGCATCCTCGCGTGCCCGTGCGGGGCGCCTGCGGTCACCGTGACGTGGTAGGGTGGAGGGTTTTGACAGCAGCCAGGGCGGTGGCACCGATCCGGAGCGGTGGTTTGCTGCTACTGTCCGCGCAACCTGGGGTTCCCTGGGTGGCGGAGAACGCGCCATCGCCGCCGCAGCACGACGGGCCTGGAGTCGAAGATGGATGCTCAGCAAGGCAAGTGGTTCGCAGACGACGCGGAGGATGATGGCGGCGTCCATATCGACAACTACGACATTTCCGCCGCCCCCAACGATTTCAACCTGGTCACGCTCGGGAGCTTCGTCGACCGTGGGGCCATCAGGATTCCCGGGTTTCAAAGGCACTTCGTGTGGGATCTTCCTCGCGCGTCCCGGCTCATCGAGTCCCTGATCCTCGGCCTTCCCGTGCCGCAGTTGTTCCTCTACGAGGAAGCCCGCAATCGATTCCTGGTCATCGATGGCCAACAGCGATTGATGTCCATCCATTACTTCATCAAGGGGCGCTTTCCCCGCGAGGAGCACCGCCAGAAGCTGCGCACGATCTTCGACGACGAGGGCCGTATCCCCGACGAGGTGCTCAACGACGACGACTGCTTTCGGCCGTTCAAGCTGGGTTTGACGGGGCGGTTCTCCGACAGCCCGAGCAAGTTCGACGGGCTGGATTACGACTCGCTTGGCGAGTACCAAGCGCAGTTCGATCTGCGCCCGCTGCGCAACATCGTCGTCAAGCAGGTGTCGCCCTCGGACGACGACTCGTCCGTGTTCGAGATCTTCAACCGTCTGAACACAGGCGGGATGAACCTCCGCCCGCAAGAGATCCGTACCAGCATGTATCACTCCCCCTTCTACACGATGCTGTACGACATGAATACGGATGGGGCGTGGCGTTCGCTACTCGGTTCGACGGAGCCGGATCTCCACCTCAAGGACATCGAGGTTCTTCTTCGTGGCTTCGCCATGCTCCTGGACGAGTCCACATACGCGCCTTCCATGCTCAGGTTCCTCAATCGGTTCTCGAAGAAATGCAAGACGCACGACAGTGAGCAGAACGACTACTTGAAAGGACTCTTCGAGTCGTTCCTGGGGGCGTGCCGCGATCTGCCGGGGGATGCCTTCCTGAATCCACACGACAGCCGCTTCAACATCATGCTGTACGAGGCCGTCTTTACGGCAGCCTGCGGTGGGGCATTTGCGGAACGCCGCCGCGTGACCGGGGCACTGTCTCCGGAGCGAGTCCGTGCCTTGCGGAAAGATCGAGAGTTCAGCGCGGCGGCGGCGTCCAACACGACAAGCACGGCCAACGTGAAGAAGCGATTGTCCAGGTCCCGCGCGATCGTCGGTGCGTTTGACGAACGGACGAGGAAGTGAACGGCGCGCCTCCCACTGTCGTCGACCGGCTCCACCAGGACTTTGCCGGACTGCTGGCCGTCCTCGACGAGGCAGGCGAGGTGTCGTTGCGCACGGTCGCGGACGAGAACTTTCGCAAGTCACTCGTGCTCGCGGCCGCGAGCTACTTCGAGCGGCGGATGACGGAGAGCGTGCTGACGTTCGTGGAGGATGCTACGAATCGCAACGTGCTGATCGCGGCGCTGGTTCGCCACAAGGCGGTGAGCCGGCAGTACCACACGTGGTTCCAGTGGAACGAGAGCAACGCCAACAGCTTCTTCGGGCTGTTTGGGAACGGCTTCCGTGACTTCATGAAGGCCAGGATCCGGGGAGACGGCGAGCTCGATGATTCCGTCCGCGCATTCCTTGAACGCGGGAGGGAACGGAACCGCTTGGTGCACCAGGACTTCGGCGCCGTGCCGCTGGAAAAGACCAGCGAGGAGATTCACGCACTCTATCGCCGCGCCGTGCTCTTCGTCGAGGCAGTTCCGCGGGCGCTTCGGGAGTTCGATTCGGGCGCCGCCCAGTAAGGAATTGATCGGTCGCTACCGCAAGGCGGCCGGCAATGCCGCGGCCGGCCCTTGGCGAGTCACGAGGTGGTCGAGGGCCCTTGGCGGTGCTTCGGCGTCACGGGCCGAGCGTCAATCCGCGGCAGGTTCGGGCAAGAGCAGGTCGATCTTGGCCTGCATTCCGGTGAAGGCCTTCTCGACGTCGTCCAGACGCCGGTCGAGTCGGTCTACGCTGTCCCGGATCTGACGGATATCGGCTCGAACGTCAGCTTCAACTCCCGGTCCACGCGCTCGCCCTCAGATTGGCGCGGAACACCTCAGACCGTCGGCGCGCCGGCGACGCCGGCGAGCTCGTGGAGCCGCTCGCCGGTGCTGTCGCCGAACTCCTCCGCCGGGACGCCGAGCGCGTTCAGCAGCGTGAGCTGCAGGTTCGTGAGGCGCTGGGTGCCTTCGGCGTACTTGACGTGGCGGCCGCCCTGGATCCGTCCGCCGGCGCCGCCCGCGAGCAGGATCGGCAGGTTGTGGATGTCGTGGCGGTTGCCGTCGCTGATCGCACTCCCGTAGAGCATCGCGATGTGGTCGAGGACGGAGCCGTCGCCGTCGCTCGTCTCGGCCAGCCGGTCGAGGAAGTAGCCGAACAGCGAGATGTGGTACGTGTTGATGCGCTGCAGGGCGGCCATCTTGTTCTTGTCGCCGCCGTGGTGCGAGATCGGGTGGTGCGAGTCCGAGACGCCGATTTGCGGGTAGGTCGCCCCGCTCTGCTCGCGGCCGATCTGGAACGTGATGATGCGCGTCGTGTCGGTCTGGAACGCCAGCGCCTGCATGTCGAACATCAGGCGCGCGTGCTCGTCGTAGCTGACCGGGATGCCGGCCGGCGACTCGACGACCGGAACTTCCCGGCCCCGCGCCTCGGCGTTCTGGATGCGGCGCTCGATCTCGCGCACCGAGTCGACGTACTCGCCCAGCTTGCGCTGGTCGCCGCGGCCGAGCTCGCCGTGGAGGTCGCGCACCTTGTCGAGGACCGAGTCGATGATGCTTCGCTGGCGGCGCAGGCGGGCGGCGCGCGCGCCCGGATCGGTGCTGTCGACGGCGCCGAACAGGCGCTCGAAGACGACGCGCGGGTTCGCCTCCACCGGGAGCGGCGTCGTCGGGCTGCTCCACGCCAGCCGGTTCTGGTAGGCGCAACTGAAGCCGACGTCGCAGGTGCCGACGCCGTTGACGGTGTCGGTTCCCTCGAGGCCCAGCTCCAGCGACGGGAGCGTCGTTTCCTGGCCGATCGCCTTCGCCGCGATCTGATCCATGGAAGTCCCGAGCTGCAGGCTGCTGCTGCTCGTGGTCCGCAGCGGCTCCACCCCGGTGAGGAACGCGCCGGCCGGCTTGGCATGCGCCCCGGAGGCGCCGGTGCGCGCGCTGGCCCCGGTGTTGTCGAGGCCGCTCAGCAACAGCAACTGGTCGCGGTGGGAGGCCAACGGCTGGAGCGTCGGCGTGAGTGCGAGGGGGCCCCCCTCGTCCGCCGGCGTCCACTGCTCCATGATGATCCCGTTCGGCACGTAGACCGTGCAGAAGCGGGCGGGGGCTCGGGCCGGGGTCTTGGCGAGCGCGGTGAGCGCCGGCACCATGCCGTCGAGCAACGGCAGCGCCAGCGCGGCGCCCATGCCGCGGAGGACGGTCCGGCGGGGGAGGGCTTTCCTGGCAATCATCATGACTCTGACCTCCGCATCAGGAAGGGCGTGCTTTTGGCGACGGCGGCGACGAGGTCCGACCAGGTGAGCCCTTCGGTCGAGGCGTGCCGGCTGATGCGCCGCACCACCGGCATATCGTAGGGCTCGAGCGTGCGGCCGAGGGCATAGGTCAACAGCTTCTCGGTGACCGTCTCGAGGAACTGGTCCTCCCGGCTCAGGATCACGTCCCGCAGCCCGGCCAGCCCGTGCACCTCGGTGCCGTCGACCAGCGTCCCGGACGCGTCGATCGGCACGCCGGTGTCGAAGGGCGTCCCGGCACCGCTCGTGGCCCGCCAGCGGCCGATGGCGTCGAACTCCTCGAGGGCGAACCCGAGCGGGTCGATCTTGTTGTGGCAGCTCGCGCAGATGGCGTTGGAGCGGTGCTGCTCCAGCCGTTCGCGCACCGACAGCGGAACCTCGCCGCCGTCGGCGTCCGGCAGGCTCGGGACGTCGGGCGGCGGCGGCGCCGGCGGCGTGCCGAGGAAGTTCTCCAGCAGCCAGACGCCGCGCACCACAGGCGAGGTCCGGTTGGCGTACGACGTGATCGTCAGCAGGCTGGCGTGGCCCAGCAGCCCGCCGCGCCGCTCGTCGGGATAGTCGACGCGGCGGAAGTGGACGCCGTAGACGTCGGGGATGCCGTAGTGCCGGGCGAGCCGCTCGTTGACGAACGTGTAGTCGGCGCGGAGCGCGTTGACGACGGGGCGGTCCTCGCGCAGCTCGTGGGCCAGGAAGAGCTCCGTCTCCCGCCACATCGCATCGCGCAGGTTCTCGTCGAAGGCGGTGTAGGTGGCCGAGTCCGGGACGGCGTTGCGGAGCTTGCGGAGCTGCAGCCACTGGCCGGCGAAGTTCTCGACGAGCGCGTGCGAGCGCTCGTCGGCGAGCATGCGCCGGATCTGTCCGTCCAGGACGTCCGGCTCGCCCAGCCGGCCGGCGGCCGCCAGGTCGAGCAGCTCGTCGTCGGGGATGCTGCTCCAGAGGAAGAACGACAGGCGTGACGCCAGCTCCAGATCGCTGATGCGGTACGGCGTGCCCGGCGCGGCGTTCGGCGGGTCGGTCTCGATGCGAAACAGGAATTCCGGGTCGACGAGCACGCGTTCGACCGCGGCGCGCATGCCGGCGTCGACGCTGCCCTCCTCGGCCCGCGCGTCGCGGTAGAACGCCAGCAGCGTCTCCACGTCGGCCTCGTTCGCCGGCCGGCGGTAGGCGCGGCGCGCCAGCGTCGAGAGGAGGCTCCGGACGCATGCCTCCTCACCCGCCGGATGGGCGGCGGGCTGGCAGGCGAACAGCCGCTCGCGGCTCGGCAACGCGTGGAAGCCGCCCGGGTTGTAGGGCCCGATGATCTCGATACCCGTGACGGCCGGGTTGCCGTCCTGCATCTCGTCCTGCGCGTGCGAGTAGGTCGAGCGGTCGACGGGCAGCGGCAGGAGCCCCTCCGGAAGCGCCGAACGCCGGTCGAACGAGACGCCGACCAGGTGCCGCCCGCCGGTGACCGCCGTCCGCACCTCCAGCCCCTTGTCGGCCTGGAGCGCGTAGGCCTCCCATTCCGGGAAGGAGTGCGAGCCGTAGACCTGGTCGAACTTCCCGGCATAGCCCATCGGCGGCAGTTGCCCCGGCTCCCACTCGCGGCCGATGGTGAAGCTTCCGACCCGGGCGCCGTCGACGCGGACGTCCATCCGGTGCGGCTGGCCGAGGCCGCGCACGTAGCCGTACTCCTGCTTGCGGAGCCCGACGCGGATGATGTAATCGCCGTCGACGGGGAAGTTGTGGTGAACGGCGGCCCCGCCGCGCGACCCGAACGGCAGGTCGTCGCTCACTGTTCCGTTCTGGTCCGTGCCGCCGTGGACGGGATAGCTCGAGCCCAGAGGCGGACGGCTCGCGTCGCCGACCGCGAGCCGGCTGATGCGTTGCGCGGCGGCCAGGTAGCGTTCGATGAGCGTCGGCGAGACAGAGAGCACGTCGGCGATGTTGTCGAAGCCGTGGTGCTCGTCGTCGGCCGGGAGCAGGGCGTTGACGTCGATCTCCAGGCCGAGGAGATCGCGGATCACATTGGCGTACTCGGCCCGGTTGAGCCGGTGCAGGGCGGGTCGCCCCGGATCGGGGGTGGCCGCGGCAACTCGGTCGAGCTCTGCCTCGAGCCAGGCGACCACCGCGTGCGCCTCGGCCGCATCCGGCCGCCGGCGGCCGGCGGGAGGCATCTCGCCTGCGCGCAGACGCCGGGCGACGTGCTCCCAGGTGGCCGCCGAATCGGCTACCCGCTCGACGTTCAGTGTGTCGAGGGCGAGGTCTGCGGTGAGCAGGCGCGTGTTGTGGCAGGCCCCGCAGTAGCGGGCCAGGAGGGCGCGCACCTCGGCGGCCGCGTCAGGCCCCGCCACGCCGGGGGCGGCAGCCCCGCCGCCGGCGGCAGCGACGGCCGAGTGGGGCGCGGCGGCCTGCGGCGCGGCGGTCTGCGGCGCGGCGGCCTGCGGCACCGCGGCGGTCTGCGGCACCGCGGCGGCTTGCGGCACCGCGGCCGGGGGCCGCCCGGCCGCGCGCGGGGGGGGGGCGGCGGCGGGCACGGCGGCGGGGAGCGCCCGGGCCTGGAGCGGGAGCGAGCCGGCGACGGCCAGCCCTGCCAACGCCGCGGCGACGAGAGCCCAACGCGACATCATTCTGCCTCCGTCAAGACATCGACACGGACATCCGCGTGGTGCGGCCGCTGCTCCTCGTCCGGCGCCGCCGCGCGCAGCGTCTCGAGCAGGTCGCGCGGCGTCGTTCCGTCCTCGTTCTCCGCGTCGACGTCGCCGCCGTGGCCTTCGAGGAGCTCCACGACCGTAGTGAACCCGTTCCGGGCCGCCCCGTGGAGCGCGGTGTTGCCGGTCTCGGTCGCCGCGTGGATGGTGGCCGCTGCGCCGGCCTCGACGGCAGCGCGAACGCTCTCGAGCACCCGCTCCTCGTCGGCCCATTCGGCGGCGACCAGCTCGGGCGCGATCAGTCGGCTGCGGCGGGTGGTGGCGCGGCTCATGCCCAGCCCCACGGCGGCCATGAGCGCCGTGGTCCCGTCCTCGAAGGTCGCGAGCGGGTCCGCGCCGGCCGCGGCCAGCAGCCGCGCGATCTCCGGCTCGAGGTACTTCACGGCGAGCAGGAAGGGCGTAGCGCCCTTCTCGCGCAGCGTGAGCACGTACTGGTAGGTCCACCGGGGCACGGGGGTGCTGCGGGTCAGCGGCGCGTTCGGATCCGCACCCTGCGCGAGCAGTGCGCGCACCAACCCGGCGTCGGCACGCAACACGGCCGCGTGCAGCGCGGTGTAGCCGGCACCTGCCGCGTTGGGGTCGGCCGCGCGCGCGAGGAGGAGCTCGGCCAGCCGCGCGTGTCCGCTCATGGCGGCGATGACGAGCGCGCTGTTGCCGTCGGCCGCTGCTTCGTTGACGTCGGCCCCGCCGTCGAGGAGCACCCGCACGGAGGCGGCGTCCCCGTGCCTCGCCGCGAACAGGCGGGGCGGGGAGGCGCCCGGGGCCACGCCGCGAACAGGAGTGGCGTGAATCCCCCGGCGTCGAACTCGGTGGCGCCCGCCGGGCTCGTGGTACTGCGCAGCCCCGTCCCGCGCAGTTGCCGGACCGTCCCCGTGCGGGCGTCGACGGCGGCGCCGCGCTCGAGCAGCAAACGGGCCACCGCGGGCTGGCCGCTCGCGGCAGCCCACATCAGCGCCGTCTGGCCCCTCGACGGCTCGATCGCGTCAATCTCGGCCCCGCGGTCGAGGAGCGCTTCCACCGCCGCCGCGTCTCCGGTGTACGCGCAGCGCATCAGCACCGTCTCACCGGCGTGCAGGCGCGCGACGGGGCTCGCTCCGGCCTCCAGCAACCGCAGCACGGCCGCGGTGTTGCGGCCGGCACAGGCGACCCAGAGCGGCGTTGCGCCGAGGTCGTTGGCGGCATCGACGTCGGCGCCGGACTCGATCAGGCGGTCGAGCATCCGGGCGTCGTTCCGGTGCGCCGCCCAGTGCAGGGCCGTCGCGCCGTCACCCTGCGGTGTGTCGACGTCCGCTCCCTGCTCGAGAAGCTGGGCGACCGCCTTCTCGTCCCCCTGCTTCGCGGCCTCCACGAGGCGGCGGTCCGAGGCGGCGCTCTCGGCAACCCAGGCGGCGCACAGGACCAGCACCCAAACCGACGCCGGGACGCGCCGTCGCAGTGCACGGTGCATGGCAGAGGACCTCCCCGCAGTCGCGCACATCATAGCCCGTGGCGCTCCGGAGGAGAAGCGGGGAGCCCGCGGCCGGGCTGTGGTGCGCACCGGCGTCGCTGGCGTCCGCTGATCAGCACATTCATGTCGATCACGACTCGCTCAACTCTCATCCGAGAGCAGGGCCTCGAGCTTGTCCTCGGTCAAGCCGCGATCGGACGCTTCCGCCGACAGTCGGTCCATCGTCCTGGTCAGCGCTTTCCATGCCGCACCTCGCAGTCGCGCGTACTGCTCCATCGACATGACGGTCCGACCGGACGTCCGTTCCTGGTGATCCGGACAGGACCTCGTTGCGCGGCGTCCAGCAAGAGACCGAAGCTGTTCTTCGCTTCTCGAGCAGGTGAGGCTTCGCTCTCGCATCGCGATGCGCAACGGGTGCTCCGTATCGGGGTCGAGGGCTATCGGCCCTCCGCTGCGGCCTCCTCGGCGCGGGAGCCGGTCATGATGTTCATCATTCCGTAGTTGCCTTCGTGGCAGGCGAACTCGAACATCGGCTGGTCGTTGCGCGTGTAGGGGAGGGCCCCCGACCACGGGCGCGTCCAGGTCTCCGGGTCGTCGACGGTGAAGCGGTAGTCGAGAAGATCCGGGCCGACGCGGGTGAAGCGCTCGGTGACCACCGCCGACTCGCTGAGCCGGCCGCGCGAGAGCGAGTGCTCGGGGCGGCTCCAGCGGCGGATGAAGGGCTCGCGCAGGTTCGTGGTCTCGATGACCAGGGTGTCGCCCTCCCAGTAGCCGCGCGAGCTGCCGGCGAACTGCCGGATGCCGGGCGGCAGGTGCGGCCGGCCGTCGAGGTAGACGACCCGCAGGTCGTGGATGTGCTCCTGCAGGATGAGCACGAAGTCGGGCGTCTGGAAGAAGTGGTAGTTGTTGTTGTATCCGGTCGGGAACGTCGGGATGCCCCGGTACCAGAGGCAGCGCTCGCTGAGGCCCATCTCCTCCGGCCCGTCGGCCGGGATGCGTCCCTCCTGCACGTCGGCCAGGCGCACCGACGCCGGCGACGTGATACGGGCCAGCGCCTGCGGCGTGAGCTCGGGGAGCCGCCCGTCGATCGGGTCGGAGATCAGCGACGTGCGCATCGTCCTGACGATCGACGTGCTCTGCTCGGTCCAGTAGCTGTTGTAGGCGCCGACGTTGCCGCCGACGGGAAGCGGTTCTGTGCGGACCGCGCTCGGCGCGTTCTGCTGGTCGACGCGGTTCTGGGCCTGCCGCTCGCGTGCCGCGACCTCGTCGGCGGTGAAGAACGCCTGGTCGGCCAGCTCCGCCGGCCGCTCCAGCGGGGTGATCGTCGCGTTGTTCCAGATTGCCTGCAGATCCGGATCGCCCCACGGCGTGCGCGGCGGCGTCCAGTCCGCGGGGGCCTGAAGCTCCGTCTGGGCGGCAGCCTGCGGGGCGGCCAGCGAGACGATCGCGAGCGCGGCCGCAAGGGCGAAGCAGGTCCGGGTGAATCGTTGGCTCATCGGCATCCTCCTCGCGTCACGCCTCATCGTAGCAGCCCGTCAAAGTGTCTTGCGACGAATACTCCCAACCCGACCCGGATGCTGGCGGGCGCGGGTCGCGGCGTCGGCGGCATCATCGCCCGGTCGTTCACGGAACGGGCGGCCGGGCATCGGGCACCGCGAAGACGAAGATGGCATGGCCGCCCACGGTGGGGCGGTTCTTCTCGGGCGTGAGCTGTCCCGAGATGCCGCTCCAGAGCGAAGGATCGGTGCCGACCGGGATGGCGAGGTACTGCCGGCCATCGACGGCGTATGTGATCGGGTACCCCGAGACCGAGCTGGGCATCCGCGTCCGGAACAGGATCTCGCCCGAGCGGGCGTCGTAGACGTACAGGTTGCGGTCCCAGTCGCCGGCGACGACCAGACCGCCGCCGGTCGTCAGCGCCGCGCTGTCGATGGCGGTTCGCGTCCGGTGGCGCCACAGCACGTTGCCGTCGACGTCGATGGCGACCAGCTCGCCGACGCCGTCCGGCCGCAACGGATGCGGCAGGTGCTGGCGGCGCGACAGCCCGACTCCGCCCCCGCCCTCCACGAGCTCCGGCCCCGGCCCGAAGGTCGTCCGCTCGCAGCTCACGATGAGCGGAATGTAGAAGGCCCGGGTGTCGGGGTGGTAGGCCATCGCCCGCCAGCTCTTGAAGCCGGCGACGCTGGGGCAGAACGTGAGCTCCACACCCTCCTGCGGGATCATGCCCGGGCGGTAGGTGATGGCCCCGGTCCGGGAATCGACGTCGAGAATCGTCTGGTAGCCGAGGTCGTGGGCGGCGAGCAGCTGCCCGGTGGTGCGGTCGAGCTCCCAGAGGATCGCCAGCTTGCCCATCTTGAACAGCGAGCGCCGCTCGCCGTGGTCGACGAGCAGGTTCTCGAACGTCTCGTCCATGTCGTGGGTCTCGCCCGGCAGGAGCTGGTTGTACCAGACGATGCTCCCGGTGTCGGGGTCGAGCGCGAGGACGCTGTTCGTGTAGAGCGCGTCGCCGGAGTGGCCGCGCTGGAAGCGTGCCCACGGCTTCGCCTGGGCCGTTGCCCAGTAGATCAGGTTCGTGCGGGGGTCGTAGCTGCCGGCGGTCCAGCTGTCGCCGCCGATGCGGAACATGAGCGGCGTGTCGCCCCAGGTGTCGCCCCCCGGCTCGCCCGGGCGAGCGACGGTCGACGTACGCCACAGCTCCTCGCCGGTGAGGGCGTCGCGGGCCGAGATGAAGCAGGGCAGCTCCTTCGCTTCGTGGTAGCGCTCGCACCCGTTCGTGCTCGCGATCACCTTGCCCTGGACGACGATGGGCCCCGCCGTGTAGCGGAAGCCGAGCGAGTGATCGGCGCCCTCGACGTTCCAGGCGACCGCCCCGGGCGTCGAGCGCGACGATGTGCGCGTCGACGGTCGTCAGGTAGACCTTGTCGTCGTAGATGGCCAGGTTGCGGGTGGTGACGATGCCGGTGAGCTCTTCGGCGTCGTGCTCGTGCCGGTAGCGCCAGAGGAGCTCGCCCGTGGCGGCGTCGAGCGCCTCGACGACGCCGAACGGGCTGGCGACGTACAGGACGCCGTCGTAGACGAGCGGGTTCGGCTCGGGGCGTCCCTCGGAGCTGAGGGCCCACGACCAGACGAGGCGCAGCCGATCGGCGTTGCCCGTGTCGATCTGGTCGAGCGGACTGTAGCCCCAGCCGTCGAGCGTGCGCCGCCAGTTGATCCAGTCCGCCGGGTCCGGATCGAGCAGCATGGCGTCGGTGACCGGAGCCATCTCGCGCTCCTGCGCGTGCGCCGGCGATTCCGCCAGAAGGAGGAGACAGGCGGCAAGGGCGACGGATCCAGAGACGGGCAAGGTGGTGAGCTGCCAAGGCCAGCCGTTCATCGGCGCTCCTTCCCGTCCCGGCCGGCGACTCGCGGCCCGGAGGTGCGGGGCGCAGAGGATGCCGACGGACCGCCCATCATAACCGCTGGGAGGTCGCGCCGTGGATGGGCGCTGCCGCGTTCGCGCCCGCGCCGATTCCCGTCGATCGAGAACGAGTTCATGACCGCGTCGGTGACGATGCCGTTGGGTACACCGGTCGACTCGACCGCCGCGTCGGTCGGGGTGCTGTTCGCCACCTTCATCACGCTGCTGCTGGTGCCGATCGCGTACTCGAGACTCGACGACCTGCAGCGGCTGCCGCGGCGGCTGTTCGCCGCGCCGGTCGCCGCGTCGGGGTCGTGAGGGCAGACCGGCGCTCCGGAACGCGTCGAGGTCCGGTGGCCGTTCCGGGTGTCCGTGAGAACGCGCCCGGGAGTCCGCCCGGGAGGAGTTCGGGCCAGCGCAACTACCAGCGCGCCCGTCAGGGGCGCGCCGCTACCGCTGCAGCGGTTCGCCCTCGCGTTCCCACCAGACGGTCCCGAAGTTGATGAACGGGCCGCCCTCTTCCGAGATGCGCCGCTGGACGCGGTATGCGTAGGGGGAGGTTATGAACGTGCGGCCGCGCAGCCGCACAGGTACGCCCTGGCTCTCGACGGGAGGCGTCTGCCAGTGGTGCGAGAAGAACCCGCCCGGATCTCCGCCGACGCGCCCGGCCTTCAGGAACTGGAAGCCCCGGCTGTCGTCCTCGAGCCGCACCAGGTAGGTCATCCGCCGGTCGTAGAACATGCGGGATGTGACGGTGACGGGTCCCGCGGGAAGCGTTGCCTCGATGGTGCTCTCGTAGGTGCATCCGCTCAGGTGGCGGACGGTCTCCGTCCCGACGAACTCGCCGCCCTCGCCGAGCGCCGACTCGGGAATCACGCCCTCGATCTTCCAGGTGCCGATGAAGTAATGCGGATCGAACGGCATCGGGTCGTCGCCGATGCCGTCGTCGATGCCCGGCACGCCCTCGACGCCGACCGTCGGCCGGGTGAGCGCTTCCAGGCGGGCTAGCAGGTCGAGCACCTGCTCGGTGAGGCACTCGCCGTCCACGGACGTCTCTCCCGGCAGGACCTTGACGAGCGGCTCGCGCTCGACCTCCGCGGGCGTCTGCGCGGCCAGGGGTGCGGAAACCAGCACCGAGAGCGTGACGGCGAGGACGAGCTTGGTCATGGCAGGCTCCCGGCTAACCCTGACCACACGTGTCGGCGAGGCCGACCACGGACAGCAGGTTGATTCGCGACACGCCGTCCGCTTCGATCAGGAGGCCCTTGACGAGCACGGTCCGGCCGGCGCGCAGCTCCCCGGTCGCGTTGATCTGCTCGGGGTTGGTGAAGAGCGCGCGCTGGCCGAAGCGGAGCAGTCCCTCCGCCGTGAGGAAGTCTGCCACGCCGACGAGCTGGAACTCGTGGTTCCCGGACGTGTTCTCGCGCGCTTCCTCCACCTCGACCTCGTTGAAGACCCGCGGGCGGGTCGACGTCGGCTCGACGGCGCGCGTCAGCCACCAGGTCGTCTCCTGGCTGATCCGCTGCTCGACGCAGCCCACGGACTGGACCACCTCCACCTGCGGCTTCGGCGACTGGGGCGACGAACGCTGCCCGGCCGCCGTCGCGATCTGCGGAGCGAGGGTGGCGGCCGCCAGCGCCGCCAACAGCAAGGTCCGGGTCGTCATCCCTCGTTCTCTCCTGAAGCGGGAAAACGAAGGGGGCCGGCGCGTATACGCCGCGCGCAGCCCCCTCCGGAGTCACAGACGGCCGCAGACTCCCTAGTTGTCGTTGGCCTCGCCGGTTTCGATGACGTAGTTGGCGCTGGTCAGGAACATGTCGTCCCAGCTCTGCTCCGACCAGTACACTTCCCTGTTCGGCGCCGGATTGTGGCGATTCGTGCGCGAGTTGTCGTAGCGCGCCACCGACTTCAACGTGCTGCCCGCCGGAACCCGCAACGGCTCGGTCAGGTAGTACTCGTACTGCCAGTCGAAGTCGTAGTTCGGGACGCGCAGCAGGATCTCCTCGCGGCCGTCGGGGTAGGTGAGAACGTAGGTGAAGTCCTTGCCCCGCAGGTGGGCGTGGACGAACAGGCTCTGGATGATCGAGTCGTTCTGGAACGCGCCCATGCCGGTGACCGTCCAGTTGCCGTCGTTCGGCGGGATCGGCGCGAGCAGCGGGTTGAGGCCCTGAGCCACTCGCCGGAGGGCCGCTGCCGCCCGGCGCTCCTCGGGGGTGAGCGGTGGCGGCGCGACGAGCTGCTCGTTCTCCGAGGTGAACTCGTCGAGCGACAGGGTCTGCTGGTAGTGCGTCACCTCTTCCGTGGCGAACCAGGCGCCGATTGCCGGACGGGCCGTCTCGGGCTGGCCGGTCGCCTGATAGTGCATGTTCCAGACGATGTAGTCGAACAGGTCGCCCCGAATCTCGCGTGCCTGACCCGGCCGCGCGACGTCCGCCCCGACCCCTGGAATGTAGGGACCGAAGCCGATCCGCGCGCGCGCGCGCTCCTGGGCGGCCGCGCGCTCCTCGTCCGTCGGCTCCTCGACCTCCCGCTCTTCCTGAGCAGCCTCGGCCAGCTCTTCCGGATCGGCGTCGGGGTCGGCGACCGGCACGTAGTCGACCAGGGGCCCGCCCGGCCAGGCGGCACCGCGGCCGAGCTTCGTTCCCGGCGGAAGGTTGACCAGAGCCGTCGTGATGTGGTGGGTCGCGGCGTAGTTTCCGGGCCTCACCTGCGTCGCGGAGACGCGCATGACGTCGTTGAACGGCAGCGGCTGGAAGAGGTTGAAGTTCGGGGTCTCGCCGTCCGCATCCACGTGCCACTCGATCGGGAACTCGATGACGTAGTCCGGATCCAGCCCCTCGGGGTGGCTCCAGCCCGCCTCCGCGAACCGCGGCGGCTCCGGCGCGACGCCGTCGCCTTCCGGCGCCCCGCCGTCGGCCCAGGCCGCGATGGCGGCAATCTCGTCGTCGCTCAGGCTGGTGTCGTTCGAGAACTCGCCGAACTGCGGATCCGCGAACCAGGGCGGCATCTCGCGCGACTGGACCTTGGCCTTGATCGCCCGCGCCCAGGGCCGTGCGTCGCGGTAGGAGAGCAGCGACATCGGCGCCACCTGGTTCGGCCGATGACAGCTTGCGCAGTTGTCCAACAGGATCTGCCCGACCTCGTCGTTGAACGTCGGGGTTCCCTCCGCCGCCTGCGCCGGTGCGATTCCCAACGCGGCAACTGCGACGAATCCCGCCGCCACTGCGATCGTTCGCTTCATTCTGAGCCTCCCGCTACTGTGGAGTCCGACGTCCAAGATCCTCGAAATGTACGTTGAGCGGCGCCCGGTTGTCAACGACGACCCGCCCTCCCCGCGGCGCTTCGGGACACCGATCGAGGTGACGTCCGCTGACGCCGGGCCCCTCCGCGCACACCGCCCGCCGCCCCGCCTGCGGCGGACGGCCGGGGTCCGGACGTGGGCGCACGTTCGACCCAGGCGTGATAGAGGTACCGCACGAAGGAGATCATCCATGAGGCACAGCAGCTCGCTTCCCATCGCCGCCGGTCTGGTCGTTCTGCTCGGATCGCTGGCTCCCGGCGCCGCCCTCGCTCAGGTCGAGTACATCGACCCGATGGGCGGCTTCACGCAGGTCGTCACCACGACCGACCGCGGCGTCAAGACCATTCACGTGTCCGGACAGGTCGGGCAGGGGGAGACGCTTCAGGAGCACGCCGAATCGGCGCTCGCGGGCGTGGTGCAGCGGCTCGCCCAGGCCGGGGCCACGCCGGAGGACGTCGTCAAGATCCGCGTCTTCGTCAAGGACTTCACCCCGGACCAGTACCCGATCGTCGCGGCGGCCCGCTCGGCCGTCTTCCCCGAGGGGCACTGGCCCGCGAGCACGATGGTCGGCGTGGACGAGCTGTTCATCGATACCCTGCGCGTCGAGATCGAGGCGACCGCCGTCGTCGCGGAGCCGGGCGTGGATCTCGAGATCGAGCGCTTCGCACCGGCGAACGGCTTCAGCGGCGCCGTGGCGGTGACCGCGCACGGGGTGCGGACGGTGTACGTGGCGGGGCAGGTCGGAACCGGCGACGGCCTCGCGGCGCAGACCGCGTCCGTGTGGGGGCGCGTCGGCGAGCGACTTGCCGAGGCGGGCGCGTCGTTCGAGGACGTGGTGAAGGCGACGACGTACATCGTCGATTACGACCCGGACACCGACCTCGCGGCGTATCGCGACGGCCGCGTCGAGGCGCTGTCGCTCACGGACATGCCGGCCAGCACGCTGCTCGGCGTTCCCGCCCTGGCCGCGAATCAGTTCCTGATCGAGATCGATGCCGTCGCCGTCATCGGGGCCGACGGGCAGGCGATCGAACGGGACTTCATCGACCCCGCCACCGGCTTCTCGCAGGCGGTTTCGGCCCGCGGGTCCGGCCCGGCGACGGTCCGCATCTCGGGACAGGTGGGCAACCCCGGCGACTCCCTCGAGAGCCAGGCCGATCAGGTGTACGGCGCCCTCCGGCAGCGCCTCGAGGCGGCCGGCGGATCGCCCGAGGATCTGCTGAAGATCGTCATCTACCTGCCCGACTACAGCCTCGGCGATTTCGAGGCGCTCGACGCCGCGCGCAAGGCACACGGCTTCCCCGACGCCGCGGTGCCCGCGGCGACGCTGCTCGGCATCCAGTCGCTCTACGCGTCGGGGGTCTTGCTCGAGATCGAGGGCATCGCGGTCGTCGATTGATCCTGGCGAATCCGTCGGCGATCCTGCCTTCATCCGCTCCGGTCCTGCCGTCGACCCGGCGGTGGCGTCCGCCGGGCGCCGCCGCCGGGTCCGACCGCGCGCCCGGCCGGCAGGGAACGCCGGGCGCGCTGGAGCAGATCCGGGACGAGGCTGCGCGTCAGAAACGGAACAGGCGGGTCAGCTTGACGATGAAGGCGCGGTTCTCGAGGAACGGCGCCCGGCCGCGGATCGACGTGTCGCGCGTGTCGTTGTAGACGACGAAGAGCTCGCTGCCGGGCTGGTATTCCCAGCGCAGCCGCAGGTTCGTGCCCAGCGAGGAGTTGCTGGAGTTGTACTGGATGAGGCCGCCGAAGAACATCCGCGGCGTCAGCGTGTAGGTGACGCGGCTGGTCACGAGGGGGATCGTCGCCTCGCCGATCATCGGCAGCTCGATGCGGTTGATGGAGATGCCCGGCTCCAACGAGAACTGCGGCGTCAGCTCCAACCGTCCCCGCTGGAAGCCGACCGCGGTGATGGTGCCGTTGAAGAACCCACCGTGCTGCACCGAGAAGGTGCCCGCCAGGCGGCGCTGGGGCCCCATCTGGTATGCGGCGTAGAAGTCCTGGAAGTCGTAGCCGCCGATCGGGATGGTGACGTCGGGAGCGAGCGGGAAGTCCCGCGCGAGCAGCTCGTAGCTGCGCTGGACGTCGAACGCCAGCCGGTCGCTGTTCTCGAGCTCGGTCTCGAAGCGCGCCTGGGCGATGCGGGTCTCCACCGCGCCGCTGCCGGTCTCGACGTAGTCGAGGCTCGCGCCGAAGACGAACTGGCGCACCGCCTCGATGCCGCGGGGCCGCGGGGCGAACTGGCCGGTGGCGAACGTGCGGCGGAAGTTCCAGCGGCGCATGAAGCCGATCTCGGGGTTGAAGTTGTCGCCCACGTGCAGGTGGTCGACCTGGAAGGCGTAGAGGTCGCCGTTGTAGGTGACGACACCCTGGTAGCTGTCGTCGTCGCCCTCGAGCCCGAGGGTGCGGGACCGGGAGTAGTAGCCGTTCATGTAGAGGTTGTCGTAGAAGGCGAACTGCCCGTCCACGCCGAAGACCTCGTTCGCGCTCCCCGGCACCCGCGTCGACAGGGAGCGGCGCGTGATGATGGCGCCGATGCGGCTGCGCCGCAGGATGTCGCGGCTGACCCGGAAGACGGAGAAGTTGGTCGCGAGGGCGCCGACGTCCTGCTGGCCGTCGGTCTGGATCGTCAGCGCGCCGATGCTGAACGGCCCGATGCGGCCGGTGAGGCGTCCCCCGCCGAGAATCGGCACGGTGCGCGTCAAGCCCTCCTCGTTGGCCTGGAGGCCGATGCGCCGGCTGAAGAAGAGGACCGGGGCGTCGCCCCCGCCGAAGAAACCTCCGCCGGCGGTGGCGCCGCCGGTGGGCCGGGAGGCCGAGAACCCGCCGCCGCCGCCGAAGTTGGCGCCGACGCCGAAGTCGAAGATGCCGCGGCTCTCGAGGAAGAAGTCGCGCTTCTCGGGGAAGAAGAGGCTGAAGCGGGTCAGGTTGACCTGCTGTTGGTCCACCTCGACCTGCGCGAAGTCGGTGTTGTAGGTGAAGTCCGCCGTCAGGTTCTCGGTCAGGCCGAACTTGACGTCGATGCCGGCGTCGCCCGTCCCGTCGTTCACGATCGCGGGCACGGCATTGACGTCGGTGGCGAGCCCGCCGATGGCGTACGGCTTGATCTCGAACGTCCGGTTGCCCCGCGGCACCTCCACGCCGGTCAGGGTGCCCGCGGCCGACAGCCGGAAGTCGCCCGGTCCGCCCGAGATCGGAACCGGCGTCATGTGCGCGACCTCGTTCTTCCAGCGGATGTTGCGCGTGAGCTGCATCCCCCAGACCTGCGCGTCCTGGCCCGGGCGGAAGCGGAGGGACTTGAAGGGGATCTGCGTCTCCAGGGTCCAGCCCCCGTCGAAGCGGCCCGTAGCGGAGTCCCAGATCGGGTTCCAGTCGATGTTCGGGTTGCTCTCGTCGGTGATTTGATAGTCCCCGAAGCCGCCGAGCGGGTTGATCATGAAGTTGAGACCGTTGCGCCGGTCGTAGAACGTATCGAGCGCGATTCCGAAGTACTCGTTCTGGACGAGCTGGAACGAGTCGCGCAGCATTTCGTTGGCCACCCAGCGCGACTCCGGCGCCGAGTCCCATATCCGGGCGGAGATGTAGAGGTTCTCGTCGTCGAAAAAGACCCAGGCCTCCGTCCGCTCGGTCGCCGGAGCGCCCTCGAGGGGCATCTGCTGCAGGAAACCGTCCACCGGCGGCACGACCTCGTAGAACCCTTCGTCGAGCACGCCGTCGAGCTGCAGCGGCCGGGGGAGCCGCGTCGCCCGCATGGTGACCCGGCCCGCGACATCACGGGTCACGGTGGCCGGCGCTACAGGTGGGGGCGGGCCGTCGATGAGGACGCGGGGCGCCATCGCCGAGCCGCCGCCGGTGCGCACCGCGGCGGTCGCGGCCGGGGGTGCCTCCGGGGCGGGGGCACGGC
>MKWU01001316.1_pt1 | contig 43898 bp, 42 predicted proteins | sample 809101 | NCBI WGS metagenome assembly MKWU01 (sample SAMN05860141, study PRJNA318959) | sponge metagenome | host: Aplysina aerophoba | place: Slovenia: Piran, Adriatic Sea, Gulf of Piran | collected 2013-05-07 | reverse complement strand
CCCGGGATACGGCCACCCCGCGCGGTGCCCACACCTTGCGCACCGCGTTCCACAGGCCCAAGCGCATCTCGTCGCCCCACACGATCCCCTGCCCCGCCCTCAGGCCGACCGCGGCCAGACACTCCCCGAGCCCCCCTTTTGCCAGGCCGCCTGGGCCTGGGGGTCCGTCTTCGCGTGCCGGGGCCGGGGCACCTTCAGCCGGATCCCCAGCCGCGGCAGCAGCGTGTACATGCTGCCCACCGTGTAGACCACCCCGAACCGCTCCTCAATCCAGTCCCGCACCGCCTGGGCCGTCGCAAACACCCCCTGGGCCGCCTCCGCCACCACCTGCCGCTCCTGCTCCGGCGTCAAGTAGGAAGGGGTGCCGTGCCCGCCCCGGCGATGGGCCCGCACCTCGGCCAGGCCGCCCTGCCGGTACCAGCGCAGCCACTGCTGCACGGAATTCCGGCTCACACCCACCCCGGCCGCCACCGCTGTCGGCCCCTCGCCCAGGCGCAACCGCCACAGCGCCTGCAGCCGCGTGCGCACTTCGGCCACCTTTTCCGCCCGGTACTGCGCATGCAGCGCGTCCGCCGTGTCCTCGGGCGCCCAGTTGATACTCACCTTGCGGGTCATGACACACCCTCCCTTCGCAACCGTCAACATGCCAAGTAAGGACATTGTACTGGGTTGGTATCATAGTGTACATATGGTCAGAGTCGCAACGGCTGTGGACCTCTGAACCTCAGACTGCCACCGGTAATGGTGGCATCAGGTTGAGGATCTTGATCAACCCGTCACCTGCTCGGCAGCAACTTGGGCAGGTTCCCGTCCTGAGTACGCATCGCCTGCAGTACACTCGCCGAGTGGCACGGGCTCGGGTGTCCGCGGCTGTGCGGAGCGGCCCGAAGGTCCTCTACTGCAACTTGCATCACGCGTAGGTCCAACCTGCATCTTTGTTGGTTGAAGACATGGCCTCGTTTTCCCGGAAGCGTGGTTCGTTATCTCCAGGCTGGTCCAGTGCAAGGATCGGATCGAGACCGGAGAACGAACAGGCAACCGTGGTCTGCCTACAGACGGCGATGGGCGCGTCCTGCATTCAACACCCCGCCAACAGGCTCCGCGCATGACGAAGCTATGGGATCAAGAGAGCCTTGGACCGTTGCCTGCGAACTCGGACGGGCATGCCATCGCCATCCTGAAGGAAACCCCGGGGACGGCGCACAAGTACAGTTGGGATCGGCTCGGAACACCGACCTTGCGCCATCGACCTCGAACTGCAATCAACGCAACAAAAACGGTGCGTGCAGGGGATGCCGATGCGTGCCTTGGGCGTGTGATAGAGTTTCGGTGACGATGTCCGTCCCTGAGGGACGGCATGGACAGGCGGATGCGTTTGGATGTCTGTGTGGTTTAGACGAAGATCGGGAAGGCGCAAACGTCCGGGTCTTCCTGTAATCGGAAGAATGCCAACATGGAAATGATCAACAAGGCGGTGTACCACAATCTGCAGGAGGCCGGGATGGAGCAGACTCAGGCCGAAGTGGTAGCCACCCACATTCCGGACTGGTCGCAGTTCGCAACCAAACGGGACCTTGAGAGCGGCCTGGAGAAGTTGCGCCACGACATCATGTGGCCACTCACTTGGCGCATGATCACCGTCATGGCCGTGCCTGTTGGTTTACTGGTGCTGGAACGTTTCCTGCCGGGCTAAGCCCCTGTGTCTGTTCCAAGAGTCAACTCACCGAGCCGGTCCATCCCACACCTGCGCCCACTGCAGCCGGCAGCGGTGGAAAAGCGGCTGGCACGCTCTGACCAGTGCATGGTGGCACCTGGACATCCCCACTGGACCCAACCGGCTGGAGGACTGGTACGGACGATTCAAGCCCCGGACACATCCGGCCCCAAACTGAAGACGGGTTGGGAACCTTCAACCTTGTACCCTTGAAGGCAGCCTCCATGGCTCGACACACGCGCACAGGACCGTTTCATGTCACGCAGGGGGCCAATGCCGGACAGGAACAAAATCAACAAACTTGACGTGGTGCCGCCTGAAGCTCAGGGCAGCCGGCAGGGGGCTTGGGCAACGTAAAATGGATCTTGCTGCCGAACCAGGGACTCTCTTCAATCATGAACCGCCCATCGTTTGTCGTCTTGATTGATGTCCAGTCCATCAAGAAGTTCGTGTTCGGAACCGATGCCCTGAACGAAGTCCGGGGGGCGAGTGCGCTGCTGGATTGGCTGAACCAAGAAGAGATGGAACGATGCCTGTGTGAACACTCTGGGATGAATCAGGCCCAGGTGGAGACGGTCTACGCCAACGGCGGCTCCGCCCAGTTCCTGGTGCACGGAGGGGATGAACCTACCATCAGGACTGCCTGCACCAGCTTGACCAAGCATGTACGGACGCAAACGGGTGGCGAAGTGCGGATGGTTTACGGTGTCGCCCCGTTCCAAGGCAACGCCGAGTATCGCAGGGCCGTTGACGAGGTGTACTTTCAGTTGCGCGGACAACGCGAGTTTGCCTCGGGGCACTTCAGCACAGCCTTGATGCCGGCAGCCATGGAATGCCAGTCCGCCTCGCATTTGCCTGCGGAACATGGGCTGGATGAGGGCGGTGGGCTGGAGATGCTGTCCGCAGCTAGCCATCAAAAACGCCAATTCGGGCGGAGTGCCCTCGATCATGATCGAGGGCAGGGACCCTGGTCAGGCTGGATGCGGCACTTGGCGGCCGGAGGTTCCTGGCCCAAGCGGGATTACAGTCATCAATTGCGCTGTCAAAGCATCACCGACATTGGCGCGCGGTCTGAATGGCGCAACTACGTTGGCGTGGTCTACGCAGACGGAAATGCGATGGGACAGGTGGTTCAGGCCATTGACAGCCCCGAGACATCCCGGCAATTCAGCGCCATCGTGGATGGCAGCATCCGTCAAGCGTGTTTCACTGCCCTAAGCGAAATCTGCCGGAACGAGATCGAGACAGTTCGGGCAGCTGTGGAACAGGATTCGGATGTCAATCCGCTTCCCGCCGACATCCTGTTGTTGGGGGGTGATGATCTGCTGGTGGCTCTGCCTGCGGATCGGGCGTTGGACTTCACGATGCGGATTACGGACCTGTTCGAACACTTCACGCGCAAAAGAGTTGCCGAGTTGCAGGATCCCGAGATCCAAGGGTTCTTCCATGCTCAGTTGGGCCAAGACACAGGTTTCACGATTTCCTGCGGTGTAGCGGTTGTAAAGAGTACCTATCCCTTTTACCTGGCCCGGGACCTGGCCGAGCAATTGATGAACAACGCCAAGAGAGCGGCCCCAAGGCTGGATGGCGCGAACCCGGATCCTGCCCGTATCGACTTTCATGTTGTGACAGGTGCCAACAGCCATGCGCTGGATCAGGTGCGCAGGGAGGACTACCGGGTGGACACTCGCGCCGTACGAACACTGCGGCCCTTGAACCGCGAGCAGCTGAAAGCCTTGAGAGACAGTGTGCAGAAGCTGCGCAAGGTTCGATTTCCCCGCAGCAAACTGCATGAACTTCAGGAAGCGGCACTGGTGGAAAGCGAACAGCAGGCAAGCAGGCGCATCAAGGACATATTCGGCCGCTGCCGGGCCGCCACGCGGGATGGATCCGAACGCACGGCCTTGTGGCAAGCGGTACACAACCTCTTGCCACCCGGGGCCTCGGTCCAGTTCCCATGGTTCGTCCTGGAAGACACACAGTGGATGTGTGTGGCGGACATCATGGAAGCGTATGAACTGTTTCCATCCCGATAAACAGGACTTGAGTGCATGAGGCCCCAGCGTCTGGATCTGCATTACAGCATCAATTGGCAGGGAGACTGGCACGTGGGCAGCGGCTACGAATCGGCCGCGACGGATCGCTTGGTACGGCGCATGCCACACAATGGGCAGCCGTTTGTGCCCGGTTCGCAGATCAAGGGCCTGCTGCGCCACCAGTGTGAACGGCTGGCGACTTCCCTGCAAGCCGCCGTGGTGGATCCCCATGCCGGCAATCCCGAGAATGACCGGCGGTTGGTAGAGGGGTTCGTGCCTCTGGCCAATTCGGAGTTGGTGATCGACCGGTTGTTTGGCACCCGTTATCAAGGAGAATGCCTGTTCGTCACCAATGCCCTGTCTGACTCGGAGGAAGGCAGTGCGGCCCTGCAAACACGGGCGCGCACAGCCATGGATCGCGTTACCCGTACAGTCAAGGAAGGGAATCTGTTCACAACCCAGTTGGCGGATCGAAGCTTCTCCCTGCAGGGCTCTCTGCGAGCCCGACATCCAGCCGGGGTTCTGACACAGGAAGATGAGGGCTTCCCCTACGAATACGCCTTGTTGGTGGCATCCCTCCTTACCCTGAATGCGTTTGGAGGCGACAAAAGCGTAGGCTTGGGTCAATGTTCGATCAAGCTCACGAGGGACATACGGTGGAATCGCGAGACCATCACTCTTCCTGACGCTCTGCGGAGCCTGGAGGAAGAGGAGTGGCACGAAATGATGCAGTTGGTACGCGAGGAGGAGCCGGCGTGAAGAGATGGCCCGTCACTGCGAAGTTGATGTCCCCCGTCGCGATCAAGAGCAATCGCCAGTCGGACCGCTCGGACAGCATACGTTCGATCACGGGTACACAAGTCCGCGGTGCCTTGGCCAACCTCTATCTGCAACAGCACGGCGAAGTGGATGACATATTCATGGCCTTGTTCTTGGATGAGGATTCGTGTCGATACGGCCCCTTGGATCCGGGACCCGCGACTTTCCCTCTGACCGCGGCATCCTGCAAGAGGGCGGGAATGCAACACACATTGAAGGATCGCCTCTGGTTCCGTATTGGGCAACATCACAAGCCTGAACTCGACTTGAGGAACAAGGGACGGCTGTGGCTTCGTTGCAGCAAATGCGGTGCGGATTTGAAGGACCATGCGGGGTTTGGAACATGGCAGGAAGGGAACCTGTGCGAGGCAGTTGAAGAAAGCCGCCAAGTGGCGGCCCATGTAGGCATCGACCGCCATACCGCCACTGCGGCCGAGGGTGTCTTCTACACCCTGGAGGCCATGATGCCTTCGGCACGGGATGCCGATCTGTATGGCTGGGTGCTGGCCGACGATGAATCGATGAGGGCACTGAAGGATCTGTTGCAGGAAGAAGACCATCGCATCTCCGTGGGCCATCACCGCACCCGGGGGTACGGCGACATGCTCCTTCAAGTGGCGGAGGATGACGATTCCGAACCGCATGTTGAGGGTTGGGAACAGTGGAGCCGGAACCTGATTCAGTTTCTCGGCAGTCCCCCGTTTTCCCTGACCGAACCCAATGCTGCGGACCAATTCTGGTTCTCGCTGTCGTTTCCAGCCGGTGCCGTGTTGACTGATCGCTTCCTGCGCTACTCCCTGGATCCGGCGGACATGATTTCATGGTTGCCCCCCATGTCTCCCATGGAGCATGCCTTCCCCGTGCACCAGCGTCCACTCAGGCACTGGGATTCCGGAGGATCAGTAGGGTGGATGGCCGCGGTCACCCACCATGAACTGCTGCGCGGCTGGAATGCGGCTCACGGCCTGCCCCGCCAGGATGAATGGATGGTGGCGCGCGGTGCGGTGTATGTCTACTGCTTCCACGGCACGGCGGAGCAGCGCAAACCATTGACGGAACGGTTGGTGGAGTTGGCCAGGAACGGCATCGGTCTCCGCCGCAATGAAGGATTCGGCATGACCATCGTGTCGGATGAGTTCCACGCCCGGTACCACTAAAGACAGGGAATGTCACCATGGACACCTTGAACAGAGAACTGGTTCGCTTGGCCGACCGCTACATCGATGACAGTCACGAGGATTTTGCTGAACTGGGGCAACGGTTCTTCGAGGCATTCGGCTATGACCGAAATGCCGGCCATGCCAGTGCACAGGTCCTCAATCTGCAGCAGATCGCCCTTTCCGCCCGGCGCTTCGTGGACATTGAGGACTTTGTGAAGAACCAGATGGGCAAACGAACAAACAAGTGGCCTTTGGTAGGAGACGAAGTGCTGAGTCAACTGAAGGTTCTCCGGCAAGAAAGCCGCAACATATCGGAGGACCGGGCCCAGCAGTTTCTGGTACGCCTGCATCTGGCCCGGGGCTGGGTGAATGTAGTGGTCGGCGAGTACCGGTATCGGATTGCACACTCCCGGATGGAGGATTCCTCATGACGGACATGGACCTGCTCTCCGACACGGTCTTCCCTGGAGAGGCACGAAGGGCCGTGGAGACTGTGGTGGAAGCTTGTGGTGACATCCCCGTAGATGTCACACAAATCCACGGTTTGCGCCAAATCGCCCGTCAACAACCTGACAACGTCTTCCGGTTCGCTCGCCATCAGCGTGCTCGAGCCGAGAAGAGGCGCAACCCGGAAGAGACCGAGTTCTGGAGTTTGGTGGGCTACCTGTGCAGCGGACCGACAAGCAACAGCGGTTCATCCCAAGGCTGGTCACTGCATGAGGAAGCCTGCAAAACGTTGCCGGAGGAACTGCGCTACCTACCCAACCGTCAGGACATGAAGACCAACGAAGATCGACAGAGACGGAATCAGATGGCGAATGAGCAAACAAGGCTCATCAAAGCATGGAAGAAAGCCGGCATTCCAGTGTTCTTTGAACGGTTTTGTGCCCAATGTCTGTATCAACTTGCCTCGATGAATCGACAGCGATGAAGGAGCCACCCATGCCAGGGGCCCAACCTACCGCCACTCATTTTCAGTACAGGAAACTGGTTCGAATCACCGCTCAGCTGGTCTTCGACACGGCGTGGCGCATCGGATCAGGCAGGGAGGGCACAACCTTGAGCGACCTGGGGGTGATGCTGGACCCTACCGGTGCCCCCATCCTTCCGGGTTCGTCGCTCAAGGGGAAACTGAGGAGCACCTGTGAAACCCTTTCCCACGCCCTGGGCGTAACTGCCTGCCTGCTGAATGTGGATGCCAGCAGTGTTGCATGCGTCAGTGACGTGCAACATTACCGCGAGGTGCGAGACGAGTATCAGGACATCCTGCGCAACCAAGCTGTGGATGCGCGCCTGGCCTGGATTGAGGAGCATACCTGTGACGTGTGCAAGCTGTTCGGTTCCCCGGTCATGGCCGGCCATCTGCGCGTCAGCGACGGCGCCCTGGAAGATTGGGCCAGCATGGTGCAGGTGCGCGACAGCGTCGTCATCGATCGGGACAGCCAGACCGCGGTGGACGGTCTCAAGTTCGACTATGACGTCGTGCCGGCCGACAGCCGCTTTGAACTGCGCCTCGACCTCGAGAACCCTTCCGACCAGGACTTGGCCCTGGTGGGTGCAGCCCTCTTTGAGTGGCATGCTGGCAGCAGCCTTGGGGGCTTCACCAGCCGCGGTCTCGGCCGCTTTCACCTGCAGGACATCCGGGTCCACGGAGTCGATTTGGAAGACCCCATCCAGCGGATCAAGTTTCTGACACATACCGAGGCACATGATCGGTTCACCAATTGGGGCGACTGGGAACCATTCTTTGCCGGCTACATCCAAGACATCGTGCACGGAGACTGATCATGTTGCGCAAATGGCTTTGCCAAGCCGACGTGAAGGTTGTGTTGGAACCCATTGATCCGGTGCTGATCAAGAGCGGCTATGCCACCATGGATGGACCGGACATGGTTCCTGTTTCAACGTGGCGAAACGACGAAAGCACCTACTACTTCCCGGGAACCTCGCTGAAAGGCGTGCTCCGCAGCCAGTTGGAGCGTATCGCCAGGACCTTGCGACCTCAAAGTGTCTGCATTCCGTACTACGACGGGAAGGATGGCTCCTCCATCCCCGTCGAGGAAGAGAGACAATCCCGTAGCTGTGGAAGCCAAAATCGCGAGCAAGGCTCAGCGGAAAGGTACAACGATTCATGTGCTGCCTGCCGCATGTTCGGATCCCTGAAGTTCGGCGGACGATTCAGTATCGGGGACGCCTTGCCCATGACAGGACACAATCCCGTCCTGGAGGAGCGCAACGGTGTGGGCATCGATCGATTCACCGGGGGTACCGTACCGGGGGTCCTGTACGATTTGCAGGTGTTGGTGGGTGGAAAGTTCGAGGCCGACATTCGCCTGCGCAACTTCGAACTCTGGCAGTTGGCGGCTCTCAACCTCCTGCTCATGGACCTTGCCGATGAACTAATCACCGTCGGTTCCGGTCGGAGTCGCGGATTGGGCCGGGTCCGTGGAACGGTCGGCCGGTATCAACTGACCTACGTCCGGCAGACGGATCACCTGGCAGGCCTGTATCAACTGGCCACGCCAGAGGAACAGGAGGCATACGGATTGCACGCCTGGGTACCCGGCACCTCCATTCTATTGCCGGAGCCCGAGATGAGAGGTTTGAGACGGCAGCATGATGTGACCGAGGACTGGTCCGACAGGTTCCAGAGCCTGGCCCCCGCCGTGGAGGAATTCCTGGAGTGGCACGGAGGTCCCCGGGGATCGGTTACGCGAGGCGAGACATGAAGGCTCTCTTGAAAGCAGCCGATCTGCCACAGTTACGGTTTCTGGAGTTGTTTCGCAACACCTCCGCATCCACGTCTCTTCGGCGCGTCTGGCTGGAGGCCCCAGACGGATGGGCGTTTGACTGGTGGCAATCAGCCGAGGATTCTCTTGAATGGCGTGGAGCTGGCAGACAACCTTCCACTGCGGCCTTCCATGAATGCCTTGCTCGCTCCACGATGGGACGCGTGTTCGATGCCGAGGGTGAATTGCGTTGGCGACGGATACCCGGTCTCGGCCCTTTGTGCTGGCGCATTGTCTTCCTCGGTGAACAGGATTGGGTAGGGTGTCATGAACTGGAGGACCATTCACACTGTTTGGATGCGCTCCAGCCCCAACGGAAGAGGTTGTACCTGTGGGGCCAACAGACCCCGAACTCACCGGACGAGTGGATTGACCTGCGGATTCCCCACCGGTTTCGCTACCCCGTCTTGGGAAGCGGGCACCATGTGCGACTGCTGGTGGAACAGTGGCACGATGAAGGAGGCGAACCTCACTTTGTCCGCTGGTGCGACCTTGAACCGTACTCCGAGGTGTCCTGATGCCCCAAGGCGAGAATTTTTGGAATCCCTACCGTTGGGTGACCCTCGGCGGTGAGGAGGCGCTACGGGAGAAACCGAACCATCACCATCGGGCGAGCGGTCTTTCGGGCCGGCTTCGGTGTGAACTCACGGCCCTGACCCCCTTGATGATAGGAAACGGATCCGGGAAGTTCGTGCATCACGCCTCGAGATCGCCACAGGATGCCAGCTACATTCCAGGCACTTCACTCAAGGGGGCGATCCGTTCCCTGGCCGAAGTCGTCAGCCACTCCGAAGATCCTTTCAACAGCACCCATCCCGACGCGTCCCAATTGGACATCGTGGCCAGAACCTTTGGCTACCTGCAGAAAGGGAATGTCTTTCGTGGTTTGGTGCGATTCAGTGATGCTTGTTTGATGTTCACACCAGACCGCGGATGGCAGGAGTACGAGGTTGTGGCAGGGCAACCCAAACCCAACCATCAATCCTTCTATCCAAGCAAACGCCAACGCAAGTTCTACCACCACCATCCTGGCACCAAGGATCTGGTCAGGGCTCCAAGCAACATCAGGCAGACAAGCACAGTCCAACCCGCCCCTTGTGGCACGTCCTTTGCCTTCACGGTGGACTTCGAGAATCTTCGAGAGGCGGAGCTCAGCCTGCTTCTCTATTGCCTGGTGTTGGAAGAGCAGGTCCAAGTCAATCTCAGACCCCAATGCCTGAGACCCGGGGACCGGCATCTTGTGACATTCCAAGGTCCGATGCGTCACAAGATTGGTGGTGCCAAACCTCATGGGGCAGGTTCTGTCCACATTGCCATCACACACATGCACCTGCAGGAGGATGCTGCGGCACGCTATCGTGGCCGTGATTCCTCACGCATCTGGGAGGAAGAATCCCTGAGGCAAGAACTCGTCCACCGTACTCAGGCGTACAGCCGGCGCGAGGACCAGACGATGAACGAACTCCGGGCCATGCTGATCTACTCCGAGGACGATCCCAGAGGTCAGGAAATTCGGTATCCCGCCTGGAATTGGTTCGACAGAAATCCGACAACGGAACTGAAACCCACCCTGTAGGTATTGGGGCCGTGCCGGAACGCGGGCCGATAGTTCCAAGGCCTCTACGGAGTCGCGGCTGTCGATCCTGACAGCTATGAAACGACCGACTTGGCAAGACGATTTCGATACCGGAGGTCAAACCTCCATTACCGACGGGGCCTCCAATTCGCAACAAATACATCACTCGACGGCGGACTTGGGCCACGCCTTGCAGGTGGTTTGGTGGCCGAGGGAATGGCCCAAGGCTGCACAATGCCAACTGCGTACCACTACGCCACCAACCGGTGAATGTGGAAATGCGGCTGGTCGCCGATGTGGTATGCGGTCAATGGAACATTCGGGACAACTTGCCTGAGCACTTAACGACACGCCACCACCTGGTGTGCAGGGTAGTCATGTAGAACGCCACATAGCTCTGAGCTTCCTGACCATTCTGCGATGAAGATTTCGGGCGATCTCTTCGATCCGTGTTCACCGCGCTATCGAACAGCGGACAGGTCGAGCACTCCCGGATTGCGCGGCGAGGCCAATTCGTTTCCCGGGCGCGAGAGTTCGCGGACAGTCATCACCGATTTCTACGTTCTTCGCAACAGCTCTGCCTCGTAGCCGAACAAACGAACGAATTCGGGCTGCGAGCGGTCCGGTGATGACCCGCCGTAGAGGGGACCGCTCGCAGGTTTTCGGTCTCCATTGGCTGTGGGAGCGAGGTACAACGTGCTATGCTTTGCCGTGGTGACGCATTGCATCAGCGATTTGGATGCTTGCCCCAACACTTTGGACCTTCTGTGTCTGAATTGGGCTAGACTCAGTCGTTCCTATACTCTCTCCATGACTGCAAGGTCATGGCCCCATTGAAGCTCATTCCCCGCTCTGCTACTGTCGGTTTGGGTTCCGCCTCTCCATGACTGCAAGGTCATGGCCCCATTGAAGCCATCAGATGAGGCCGATCCTGCCGGCAGCGGTCATTCTCTCCATGACTGCAAGGTCATGGCCCCATTGAAGCATGGTCGTGCATGCACTCTGGCGAGCAATGCCGGAACTCTCCATGACTGCAAGGTCATGGCCCCATTGAAGCGGCGGTCGGTTCAGCACTATGGGGCCGACGTAGTGGCTCTCCATGACTGCAAGGTCATGGCCCCATTGAAGCGTCGATTACGGTTGCGATGTTCAGTGCGATGTCCAGCTCTCCATGACTGCAAGGTCATGGCCCCATTGAAGCCTTCGTGATCTGGTCCCGCGTGATTCGGCGCATGTTGCTCTCCATGACTGCAAGGTCATGGCCCCATTGAAGCAGGCCCGTACAGGACCTATTTTGCCGACCCTACCCTACCTCTCCATGACTGCAAGGTCATGGCCCCATTGAAGCCAGTCGAAGTAGAGGGTCCAGGCCCGCAATTCCGCCGGCCTCTCCATGACTGCAAGGTCATGGCCCCATTGAAGCGGACCGGGTATCGAGCACACGAACCACCACCTGGCCAACTCTCCATGACTGCAAGGTCATGGCCCCATTGAAGCTTTGTCCGGTGTCCAGAACGGGTAGATGCTGCCGGTTCTCTCCATGACTGCAAGGTCATGGCCCCATTGAAGCGTCTGTCCTGCCCTGGAGGCAGTGGCGCGCCGAATTCCTCTCCATGACTGCAAGGTCATGGCCCCATTGAAGCGTAGACCTGGCAGTAGAAATCCATCTGCGGCCATTTCTCTCCATGACTGCAAGGTCATGGCCCCATTGAAGCGGGATGCGCAGCTGCAGGCCGTGTTCAGCTACATCAACTCTCCATGACTGCAAGGTCATGGCCCCATTGAAGCCATCCCTCACGGTGCCCAGCTGCATCCCTCGAACCCCTCTCCATGACTGCAAGGTCATGGCCCCATTGAAGCCTGGACCCATCCGCAACGAAGCCGGTCATGACGGGTTCTCTCCATGACTGCAAGGTCATGGCCCCATTGAAGCCGCCCAGTCAGCACCCCGCTCCCGCGGTTCCGCGACACTCTCCATGACTGCAAGGTCATGGCCCCATTGAAGCCAAGCCGGGTGGTGCGTTCCGCGTCGCGTAGGCGGGCTCTCCATGACTGCAAGGTCATGGCCCCATTGAAGCGTGTGGGTGTCGATCACGCGGTTGAACTGCCCCGTCCCCACTCTCCATGACTGCAAGGTCATGGCCCCATTGAAGCCAGAAACGGATCCCACATGGCGAAGCGAGGCAACGTACCTCTCCATGACTGCAAGGTCATGGCCCCATTGAAGCCAGAAACGGATCCCACATGGCGAAGCGAGGCAACGTACCTCTCCATGACTGCAAGGTCATGGCCCCATTGAAGCAACCTCCTGCCGTGCAGTCGGGCGGCGGCAAGGATCCGGCTCTCCATGACTGCAAGGTCATGGCCCCATTGAAGCCGCCTGATGCGTCGGGTGGGCGAGGGCGACTCTTACTCCTCTCCATGACTGCAAGGTCATGGCCCCATTGAAGCGCGGATGACAGGGTGGTCATGGGTTCACCTCCTGCGCTCTCCATGACTGCAAGGTCATGGCCCCATTGAAGCAGTGAAGACGGGCTTATAACTAGGATTTGCATCAGCCTCTCCATGACTGCAAGGTCATGGCCCCATTGAAGCTATGTCGGTGCCTTGCCAGCTAAGGAGTGTCTTGGCCTCTCCATGACTGCAAGGTCATGGCCCCATTGAAGCATCCACGATGATCAGCGATACCGGCTTGCTGCCCAGGCTCTCCATGACTGCAAGGTCATGGCCCCATTGAAGCCGAAGGCGATGTCGGCGTTGAGTAACCTGGGCGCGTTCTCTCCATGACTGCAAGGTCATGGCCCCATTGAAGCATCCACGATGATCAGCGATACCGGCTTGCTGCCCAGGCTCTCCATGACTGCAAGGTCATGGCCCCATTGAAGCCGAAGGCGATGTCGGCGTTGAGTAACCTGGGCGCGTTCTCTCCATGACTGCAAGGTCATGGCCCCATTGAAGCCGGCGACCGCCCGACGAGTTCAGCGGTGCCACCCTGACTCTCCATGACTGCAAGGTCATGGCCCCATTGAAGCCTTCTTCTTGCGTTTCTTGCTCTCGCTGGCTCCTTCTCTCCATGACTGCAAGGTCATGGCCCCATTGAAGCCCGGCAGTCGTGGCGTTCACCGCGATGGCTAGGAGAATCCTCTCCATGACTGCAAGGTCATGGCCCCATTGAAGCAGCCACGTCCGGAGGGCGGCGTGCATCGTCACAGCAGGGACTCTCCATGACCGCAAGGTCATGGCCCCGTTGAAGCCGGCGCTTGATGTTCTCGACCTGCAGGCGGATCACCTGCTCTTAGGAACATCATTCGGAACGGCCTGCCCCGGGCACTTGATGACACGCTGCCTGGTACAAGCGACGCGGGGCAGTCATGTGGCGCGCCACATGACGCTGAGCTTCCTGACCGTTCTGCGATAGGATTTCCGGCCGATTCTGCGATCCGAGCTCACCGCGCTACCGGACGATGGGACAGGTCCAGCACTCCCGGATTGCGCGGCGGGGCAAATTCGTGCCCCGGACGCGAGGGTTCGCGGAAAGTAATCGCGTCGTAGTAGTCGTCCAGCGCGATGAACTTACCGTTGTCTGTGGCCCACCCGCGCATGCCGCGGTTGCATGAATGCGCCCACGACAGTACCTCAACCGCCCAGCCACGGTTATGCATGCGCTCCAGGGTACTGTGGAATCCTCGACCGGTGACATACCCAGCACCATCACCGGTCAGGAGCACAACAACCCCCGGGTCACCGTTGTAATCGACAGCGTCCTCCAGCATGCGCAGCTGCAGCCACTGGTCCGGCACCCCCTGTTCGCCTTGGCCCTGGATACCCCGGTCAAAGAGGTGGACCTCGACCCCGCTGTTTTCCATCCGATTCCACAGTTGCTGCATTTCCGGGGGAATCGAACCCGCAGCCACGGCCCGTCTCACCGTTCTGTCAGCTTGGGCCAGACCCAGAACATTGTCGAAATGGATGCGCACCAGATACCGCGCTCCCGGCGTGCCTTCCCGTTCATCAGCCAGCCGCTGCGCTTCGTGGTAGATGTTCGAGTTGTCCCAATAGATGAAGACGTCATTCATGGAGTGGTTGCCCCTCTACACCGTTGAGCCGCCCTGAGGGTGGGTCGGCGGTCTGTTCACGGCAGGTGGAGCCCAGTGATTCTCGGTCAACGGGACCTTGTTGGCAATGGTCAGACCGTCGATTTCCACCTCGGGGCCAGTGTAGACCATCAAGGCAAGCGAACAGTCGTTGTCGGACCATGATTGACGGGTTGTATATCCGGTCTTGTACCAATCCAGTATAATGTAGATACTGGATTGGTATCATCCATGTCGGTGGGCTTTGACCCGCATCTGGGGTTTTACCACCAGCCCAAGTACGGGCGTCCGGCCTTGGCACTCGACTTGGCGGAGGAGTTTCGTCCCATCGTCGCCGACTCCGTGGCCCTCGGGGTGTTCAACAACGGAGAGTTGAAGGAGAGGGACTTTCTTCAGAGGAACGAGGCGGTGTCTCTCACCACCGAGGGACGCAGAACCGTGATCCGGGCCTTCGAGCGTCGCATGGACTCAACAATCACCCATCCGCTGTTTGGATACTCCATCAGCTACAAGCGTGTATTGGAGATGCAGGCCCGATTGCTGGGACGCCACCTCCTGGGCGAACTGAAGGCGTATCCCGCGTTTCGGACGAGGTGACCCATGCGCAACCGGTATGTTGTGGCCTACGACGTGCGTGACCCCAAACGCCTGCGCCAAACCCACCAAAAGATGAAGGGGTTCGGCGACTCGCTGCAGTTCTCGGTGTTCCTGTGCGAACTTTCAGCGAAGGAGAAGGTTCTGTTGGAGGAAGCACTGTCGGAGATCATCAACTTCAAGGAAGATCAGGTGCTCGTCGTCGATCTGGGTCCCGTCGATGGGCATCGTGCCAATGCCATGGAGGCTCTTGGTCGCCAAGTGTTGCCGAGGAGTCGGGAAGTCGTGGTGGTTTGACCTGTCCCTGAAGGATGGTTCAGCAGCGTGGTTGTCAGTTTGCTGCGGTTGGGAGCATTTGCAACCCGCAAGGCAACCGCGGAGGTCGGTGGGTCTGGCTCCTCCGTTGATCATCGTGACATTCCGCTCTCGCCAATCCGATCTCCTCGTTGCCTGAGTGACTCCACTACCGTCTGGGAGGACAGCACTCAAGGAAGCCGTGATGGTCCCTCAGGAGCTTCGCCCCATATGTTGCACCAAGCAGGTTCTGCCGCCGAAGTTGCAACGCAGAACGTTACGCCCCTTTTTGTGCGACTTCGCACCGACATCCCTTCACCGCATCCCTTACCACCATGTCGGCGGTTCAGGACACCCACCCGTGGTACCCGCCGTCCTCGGCCCGGAACCAACAACATTGGATGGACATTCGGCTGTATCAAGTCAAGCCATGCCCCGGCGCACCGTCACCGGAACCATACACTCCAAGATCGCCGTGCACTCGTCTTCCGGCAAGGGAACGCAGACCTGCCAGCGTCAAATCTGGTCATATCAGGAACCGAAGGCTCATTTCAGCTGACGGCATGGATGTAGCTCACAGGCGAATAAACGAACGAACTCGGGCTGCGAGCGGTCCGGTGATGACCCGCTGTAGAGGGGACCGCTCGCAGGTTTTCGGTTCCCATTGACTGCAGGGCGATTGCATCTAAATTGGGTGTGCCGACCGGGGCGAGTGGGCGCAAGGCTACAATGAGCGGTTTCGGATCCAGCCTGCGGAACCACCCCCATGGACGTCCTGATGCCCCCGCCGTTGATCGAGACCCTGGACACCCTGGAGGATCCGCGGGTGGACCGGACCAAGCTGCACAATTTAAGAGGGTGTTTAAGAAGATGGGATGCGGGCCAGGCGACGCAGCATGAGGCCGGTCATGGCGACATGGATCCAGGCTTCGGTGGTGTCGGGCCGCTCCTCGTAGTCCTTGCTCAAGCGCCGGTACCTTCCCAGCCAGGCGAAGGTGCGCTCCACGACCCAGCGCCGGGGCAGGACCTGGAAGCCCGGCTCGGACCGGCGCACAATCTCCAGGTTCCAGGGCGTGTGCGCCTGCACCCAGTCCCCCAGCTTGGGACCGGCGTAGCCGGCATCCGCCCAGAGGTGCCGCAGGCGCGGGCAGCGGTGCCCCAGCCGGGTCAGGACCTGCCGGGCGCCGTCCCGGTCCTGGACATCGGCGGGAGGCACCGCCACGGCCAGCAGCAGGCCCTGGGTGTCCACCGCCCAATGCCGTTTGCGACCGTTCACCTTCTTGCCTGCGTCGTAGCCCCGGGCCCCCCTTTTTCCGTCGTTTTCACCGACTGGCTGTCCAGGATCGCGGCGCTGGGTTCGGCCCGGCGGCCCTGGGCCTGCCGGGCCTGGGGCCGCAGGGCGTCGTGGATCGCCTGCCAGACCCCCTCCCGCCGCCAGGTCCAGAAGTAGTGGTACACGACCTGCCAGGGCGGCAGGTCATGGGGCAGCAGACGCCAGGCACAGCCGGAACGCAGCACGTAGCGGATGCCGTTTACGATCTCGCGGCGGGCATACTTGGCGGGACGTCCGCCCGGCTTGACCGGCGGGACCAGGGGCTCCAGCCGCTGCCATTCGCGATCGGTCAGGTCGGTGGGATAGGCGGCTCGTTCCATGGCTCGGGGCACTCCTTCAACGGGTACCGTGACTTTGCTCCTGCTCCCGCATTCTAACTGTTCTTAAACACCCTCTAACGGACATCCTGGTCCTGTCGGTACTGGCCGTCATCTGCGGCGCCGACAGTTTCGTGGCCATCGCCCTCTTTGGCCAGCTCAACGAGGCGTGGCTGCGCACCTTCCTGGAACTGCCGCACGGGATCCCCTCGCACGACACCCTGGGGCGGGTCTTCGCACGGTTGGACGCGGCCTGCTTCGAGGAGGGCTTTCGGGACTGGGTGCAGGGCGCCTTCGAGCTGACCGAGGGCCAGGTCGTGCCCATCGACGGCAAGAGCGTGCGCGGCTCCCACGACCGGGGTCTGGGTCTGGGGCCCCTGCATCTGGTCAGCGCCTGGGCCCAGGCCAACCGCCTGGTGTTGGCCCAGACCGCGGTGGATGAGAAGTCCAACGAAATCACGGCCATCCCGGAACTGCTGCGCATGCTGTGCCTGACGGGCTGCATCGTGACCCTCGACGCCATGGGCTGCCAGAAGGCGATTGCGCGCCAGATCCGGAAGCAGGGGGCCGACTACGTATTGCGCGTGCGGGCCAACCACAAGGGTCTCCACCGCCGCCTGGAGGACACGTTCGCCCTGGAACGGGCCGGCAACTTCGCCGGCTATCCCCACGACTATGCGGACACGGTCGGGAAGGACCATGGCCGCATTGAGACCCGCCGCTGCTGGGTGACGGGCGACCCCGCCCTGCTCGCCCATGTCGACCCCGACCGCGAGTGGTGCGACCTGGCCAGCCTGGTCTGGGTCGAGTCCGAACGCCGCTGCGGCGACCGGGTTACGACCGACGTCCGCATCTTCATTTCCAGCCTGCCCCCCAGGGCCAAGCCCGTGCTGCAGGCGGTGCGACAGCACTGGACCATCGAAAACGCCCACCACTGGGTCATGGCTGTCGCCTTTGGCGAGGACGACAGCCGCATCCGCACGGGTCACGCCGCCCACAACATGGCCATCCTCAAGCGCATCGCCCACAACCTGCTGCGGCAGGACCGGTCCCTCAAGGTGGGCATCGCCAACAAGCGGCTGGCGGCGGCCTGGAACAAGGACTACCTGTGCCAACTGATGGGCCTCAAGCCCAAACCCATTTAGATGCAATCGCCCTGCCATTGACTGTGGAAGCGGGATGCAACGTGCTATGCTTTGCCCCGGTGGCGCATTGCATCAGTAATTTGGGTGCTTGCCCCAACACTTTGGACCTTCTATATCTGAATTGGGTCAGACTCAGTTATTCCGATACCTCTCCATGACCGCAAGGTCATGGCCCCATTGAAGCGCGAGATACTGGCCGAGCAAGTCAACATCAGAGCGTTCTCTCCATGACCGCAAGGTCATGGCCCCATTGAAGCGGGTCCACGTAGTAGTTCGACATGTAGCAGTAGGTGCTCTCCATGACCGCAAGGTCATGGCCCCATTGAAGCTCCAGAGTTTCGGCCACTGGCCGAACAAACATGCTACCTCTCCATGACCGCAAGGTCATGGCCCCATTGAAGCCACGAGTTGCCAGTGATACCTATGCCGTTGCAGAGGCAAATCATGCTGATCAGAGCACCGCGGCCAAGCGCGAACAGACCGCATGGAACGGCGAGGATCTGCTAAACATCCTGTTGAGAAGTCATGCGACCATGTCGAAGTGACCGCGAATTCCGTGGACAGTTCCCTCATGCATCCTGTCGTGCTGGATGGACGATCGACCCTCGTCCACACTCACTCCCGATTCAGCCAGGACAGAACCTGAATAGTCCTTTTGTATGCCCGGTCCCTCTCCGGTCTCTTCGCCTGGGTAGTTGGTTTCCACTCTCCCCCGGCCTTCATCCGGTCCGCCAACCACCGCGCGGCCTCAAGCTTCTCGTCTCCAGACCAGCGGCTGTTCTCAATTGCTTGATATATTGCGGTCGTTTCGGGCATGTTCCGGTCTTGCCGATTGTCGAGGGCTTCTTCAATCTGTCGCAGGACTGGGCTGAGGGATGCCAATCGCTCTGCACGCGCTTTCGCTTCCATCTCCTGACGGACGCGTTCTTCACGTTTCCGATCAGCTTCGCCGATTCGCTCCGTGAGATCGTGGGCCCTCGCCTCATCGCGGGTCAGACGGCCATACCCGATCGCGGTTTTGGCACCGACACCAGCCCATTCCAAGGCATCTTGGATCCAGGATTCGACCAGTTTCAGGTCTTGAGCCGAAGCGTGGCGAAGGGGGATGATGCCGAAGAGGAACGATGTCCCGGCAGCAGTAGCCAAGAAGGGAATGGGGGTTGGTGAGCGCCAGTCTCCCGGCGGATCATCATTCTCGCTCCAGCCGGCGTAGTGGGGAGTCATGACATCGGCTTCGAGCTTCACGGGTTTGATGGGAAGGGCATCAAGGAAGCAGACCCGTCCCGCGCTATTCCGCTCGCCAAGCAGCCGGTCCAAATCCTCGCTGTTGGGTCGCGGGTGGGTTTCCTGTTCTGCCCAGGCGCGTACCATGCCCTTGACGGAGCTGCCGGGGAGGTAGGGCGTACCCAACGTTGAATGCCAAGCGAACCCGTTCTCCACGGGATGGCTGCGACCCAGCCCGGTCACGAAGCGGGATTCGGTGGTGAAGACGGCGCATATCCCGTCGCGGCTCTCAACCAAGCGCACAATCCGGAACGCGCACTCCTCGATTTGGCCATGAACGCCGACAGTCTTGCCCGCGAGAGTATTGATCCACTTGAGTTTGGGGCCGCCTGTATCGCTGCTCCGGCTCGACATCGACCATGTCGTGCCCTCGACAAACCATTGATTGCAGAACTTGTCAAACCACAGACCGGCGTGTCCGTTGTCCCCCAGCTTCGGCGGATTCTTCGCTACGCTGTTGTAGAGAGGCAGAGTCATTCGCCGCCTCCATCATTATCCGGGAGGTAGGCACGGCAAAACTTCTTGTGCCACTCCAGCCACGCCAGGGCCTCAACCTGGGCGCGCAGATAATACTCCTCGTCGTTGGACACGATTGCCTGCAACAGGTCGGGTTCACCGGGATAGACGCCGCCGTCCCCACGGCAGAGCCAGCTTGCCACACAGTCATAGAGTTTGCGGTGGGCTTCCTTGATGCCTGTCGCGGCCAGTTCAGTGGCGAGGGCCTGTCCCAGACCGTTCATCACGATAGTGGGTCCCAGACGGTCTACGTAGCTGCGGTACCGCCCGTTGAAGCTTTTGTCTTCTACCTCCTTGGCTCGCGCCAGCGCGTCTGCCGCACGTGCCTGTTCGAGGGTTCTCACTGGGAACCTCCCGTATGGGCTCGCCGGGTTCTGACTGCGAACCAGCCCTGCCCCACAGTCTCGTTGCCGCCGGCTTGCAGGTAGGGGTCTGCATCGGGAAAGAGACCATCCAGCGCGCCAAGGGCATCGTCGGTGCGGCCCGAGATGAGGGTGTACATAACGGTGTCCGGCGGCAACGTCTCCTCGAACCACAGGCTCTCACTCCGCTTGGTGGCGCCTTCAAGTCTGTTGCGAGCCTGGATGGAAAGGCCGTAGCGGCCGAACCACGCGAAGTCGTTGTCGTTCAGGACGGCGATCTGATCGGGCAGGCGCGCCCTGGTCTCAGGGTGAAGAAGCATCGGCTCTATGGCTGCCGCCAAGGCCGGAAGCCGGTCATCCGGCTCATTGACAATCGAGAACTGGCGCTCATCCAGGAATAGCTCTCCGCTGCCGGCGGTCAGGGCCGTTCCCTGCTCCACGCAGGGAACATCCGGCTTTGGACCCAGACCGGCGCGGGCCATATCGCGTCCGAACCGCTCAATGAGGTGCCGACACGTAACCCAGCGGTACGAACCCGTCAGGCTGCGCACTGGCAGCAGCAGCAGACGACCGTCGGAGACCATCAGGTTGCCCGCTTCCTGTGGATTTCCGAAGCAGATCTCCGCTTCGTCTGGCGCAGTTGTCTTCATCTTGTCCCGGAGGGCACCCTTGAGGCTGGAGCCGACCAGCACGGGGTAATCGGTGGCGGTCTCTCTGGCCACCGGCAGGTCAACCACCCCCACACCGCGGCCGGAGCCGGGGTGTACGGATGTTTCTGCGAGCAGGCCGAGCATGGCCGTCTTCATAAGTCCTACTCCCTTAGTTGGGCCAAACGCCAAGTACGGCGAGGCCGAAGCCCCACTCCGTTCGTGACCCGATGCGAACGAGTCCGCTTCCCGTCAAATCCATGGCCTCGAACCGCTCCCAGTCGGGCATCTCGCAAAAGAGCACACTGCCAGGGGGCAACACGGAGCGAATCGGCAGGGGACCGAAACTTTGGGGTCTGGAGTCCCAGCCGCCGATACGTTGCGGCCGGTCCAGGCAGGCGGAGACCACATGTGCGCCGCCCAATTCCTCGATTGGCGCTTTGCCAACGTAAACATCGTGATCGACGTCCAGCGGAGACAGGGCGAACACTCCCACCTTGCCGCTCCGAAGAACATCCCCGGGCAGCAGGTCAATACCCAAATTCGCATCCCACGTTACCAACCCTGCGAGCCGACCCTCGCCGCCAAGCGGGACCAAGTCTCCCAACGGAGATTTCCAGTCTTTGGACAGCCCCGATACGCGTGCCCCAAGGGATACGCCGGCCGCCGGCCGAATGTGTTGGGTACTGTAAAGCATGCCTTCCTTCGCAGTTCGCTTCTTGGTGTCGCGTTCCAGGCCAATCCTGGCCTCCCACGACCATAGGCGGCTGCTCGGCACAATCTCATCTTTGCCCGGAAGGCCGCCGCGCAGCGTTGTGGTCATTCCGGCGGCTGTGAGCCATTGGTCATCGCCGGTCTTGAGTTTCTCGACTTCACTGTAGGAACCACCCACCACCGGGAGGCGAACTTCATCGCCAAGGTCGCACTGGACCGGCTCGCCGGGACGCAGGAGGGCTTTGGGATGCCATCCGTCCTCTTCGGTTACGCCCAAAAGGTGGCGGGGAACGGGGAACAGCGGTTGTCCGTCACGCAACAGGAAAGGGCCGTCTATGGACACCTGCCCAAGGTCGTTTGGGCCGTCGCCAAGCATGTCACGGATTTCCCGGGTCCAATTCTCCCTGCCCTTCCAACCCCGGCCGCGGGCCAGTGCCGCGCGGAGCGCGCCGACAAGAGTGGGTGGGTATGGCGGAAACAGGCTCTTGATGTTCTCCTGTGGCGCGGAGTCGGCCGTAAACGGGACTCCGGAACGAAAGAACCAAGTGTCCACCGGATGGAGCTGAACACCGATCATCGGTCTGCGCCCTGGTCCTCGGGATCATTCAGGAAGCGCGCAAGGAGCAGCGCATCCATGCCGGCTTCCCTAACCGTCGGGGCATCCCTGTGGGAGGAGTTGGCGCCGCTGTCTGCGGGTTGAGGATTGCGCGCCGGGGCCAGCAGGTTGACGACTGAACCGGTCAGTGCTTCGGCGCGTTGCTTGGCACCGTCGTCCATTCTTGTGGCAAGGCTGTGCAGTACCTCGGCGCGTAGGAAGGCGTCAACATCGATGCCGTCCGGAACCTTGCCGTAATTGCCCGGTTCCCACCGGTCCCATCCGCACAGCAGAGCCAACGACTTCCGGATCCGGTAGATGAGCGAGGATGAAAGCCCCGGTTCGCCGTCGTGCGGTTTCAGAGCCTCGCGGAGTTCTGCAAGCAGGTTGACGGCACTTCCACCAGTGCCGACATGGGGCCTGTCCCACGAACTCACCCACTGGCAGTAGCATCCGCTCGGTTTGTACACGCCCACTGCCAGTGAACTGCGTCCGTTGCCATTCTTGGCGATGTCATCCAACAGACGATGCGCCTCCCTGACAACATAACTGAGTGGCAGCCGGACGTGGGCGAAAACCACTGCCGCGGAGAGGGTGGCTTCGCCGCTGGCAGTGGTATCGGCGAAGGCGGCTCGGTATGCCTTGGAAACGGCCTCGGCGCATTCGAGCGCGTGGTTCACCGGCAGCATCGCCAGCACGTCGTCACCGCCGGCATAGATGGTAACGCCGTCATGATCATGGCTAATCTCTGGAACCATGTCGGTGAACCGCGCCAGCGCTTCGCTCACGTTGCCCCCGCCCATCTCGGACACCAGCTTTCCCAGACGGTCGCCGTCGGCGAGCAGGAGAGCGTAGAAGGTGGGCGGCGCCCCCAGTTGGCCTTCGTCATCCTTCGTGTTATGGATGGACTGCAACATATCGGCCAGCCACTGCCGGTCAACGCCCTCCTTCAGCGGACACAACCTCTCGTCCAACACGAAATTGTGGTTCATGTAATTGGCATCGAGTTTCGGGAAGTCCCCTGCATCCGCAATGTTCAGCCCCTCGAACGGAGGCCGCTGCATGGGGAGGATGTTGTCCTGGGCGACGTGAGCAACTGCCCGAGCGTATGCCTTCGCCAAGTCTGGCGCTGCCTTGACGACGCGCCGAATCCAGGGTACGGCACCGATGTACACGGTTGAGGGCCAGTTCGATGCATCGACTTCCCAGGCCAACGCCTTTTTCGCCACTCTCGGAAACAGCCTTTTCACCAGCGCAACAGCGCACAGCCGCTCATTGTCTCGCAGGTCCAGGTCGCTGACACCGTCTCCGATGTGTTTCCAGAACCGGTCCTGTTTCCCCCTGTCCCGCGCACGGGCGAACCCCGACAGTTCCTGAAGATCGTGCATGACGGTGCATTTATCGCCGGGTTCGTCGGGCGGGCGATGGCTACGCCAATGCTTGCGGCATGCCAACGGGGTGCCGCGCTCAGTCTTCGACTCGGCCGTCCAGATCACCTCCCAGAACGTATTTGTCTGTCTGTTCCAGATTTCTTCCGTCCCGTTTCCGACAAATGCCGCATCCTCAACGCATTCCTTCCACACGGCACTGCAAACTCGCAACCAAGCCTTCTTCAAGGACTCTTCGGCAGCGTTGGCGACGGTCCTCGCGTCACCGCAGGTTTCAACGACGAAGTGGTTTGGCATGCTGCCGATTCGGGGTGGGTGGCCTGCGCGTGTCCCGGAAACCCACCTAAAGAGTTGATCGTTGTCCACCAAAGGCTGTGTGATCTCACCGCCGGCCTGTTGCGCACCGCGCATGGCGTGGGCCGAAAGGAAGGCCAGCAAGTACGAGCTGCCCCAAAGGTCGCGGATGCGGCGCGACTGGACCACGAACCCCTGCACCGGGCCAATGGAGATGTCGATGCGATTTGTCACGACGGTGCCTCCACCACTTGGACAAAGATTTCTTTGCGGCGGTTCGGGTCCAGCAGACGGTCCAAAAACCCATGGATTGGCCGGTAGAGTTCCGACTCCGGTTCTTGAGGAACCTTCTTGCCACCTACGGAGATGTCGGACTTGCCTTCGGGCAGGAAGCGAGCCGGAAGGAAGGACAGCACCGCCACGGGCGTTGCGCCGCACTCATGGATGTGGATGAACAGGGGGCTGGCGCGGCGGTCGAAATCCCTCTCCGCAGGACCGACCTGACTGTCGGATCCGCTCCCGTAGTTATGGGGCAGGCCGAAGGCTATGCGGCGAGGGTGAGAGTTGCGGGCATGGCTCGGACTCTTCATCAAATCGTGGTCGTCCTTGAAGATCTGTTCCGATCGTTGCCCGAAGACTTTCTCCTTATGGCCCCAGCTTCTATACCTGACCATCTCGCGCCCGACCAGGTCCAACACTTCAAGGGGTTCGGCCCTGTCGGCGGTTGCCAACACATGTCGCGTCGTGTGGGTAAGGGCAGTGTAGTCAGGCCAGCCATCCGGTCCGTGATTCGGTCGAAGTCTGCCGATCCGGTCACAAAGCTCGCCTATGGATTGAGGCGCCTGCCACGCTTCCTGGTTGTCCAGGCGCAACGATTCCATGACCAACGACCCATATCCCTTGCGGCTTTTGGCCCCCATGCCGCCGAATACCCCAAGTGCGATGAGCGCGTGGCTGAGGGACCTCAATTCCGCAGGGTTCAGGTTGCGACCACGCATACGAACCGTGAACCTGAAGGGGGCTCGGAGACAGGCGCGGGTAAGCTGACCTGCTTTAGCGCCACTCTGCCGACTATCAAATGCGTGCATCACGCCATAGCCCAGGCAGCGGGCCCCTTCTCCCACCTTCCCTTTGCGCGATGGGATGGTCAGGACTTCGTTAACCGGGATGGTCTCCGGCCGGCAGGCTGTATCCAGCCGCATCGAGACGCGAGCCCGTCTTCCGTCGGCACTGCCGAAGAGCGCATCCTCCTCACTCTTGATTGCCGTGAGGTCTCCCTGTAGCCGAGACCACGCCAAGGCCCGCCACCAGAAGCGCAGGACCCCCTTGAAGCTGGGAAGACGCAACTCGGCCTCCTGTTGATTGGCACCCCCACAGAACATGGGTGTCGTGACCCGGTACGTCACCTCTATCTCAGTCGTTGACACTGGCCCCCCCCAAAGAACATGGGTGTCTTGACCCGTTACGCCCCCTCTACCTCAGTCTTTGCCATCGGCCCCCTCCACCGTATCGAGCCAGAAGGCCTCGCCTGTCTGATATGGATCAGTGCCTTGCTCGGTACGCGCGCGGCGGTCGATGAGCCCGAATCGCCGGGTCGGACGAGCGAACCGGCGTGCTTCCGACGCGAGCCTGTCCGCCAAGAGACCCATGACCGTCGTCCCGCCGGTCACATTGACGGCCACCTCATCCGCGCCGATGAGATACTGCTGTGCCTTCTTCACGAGACGCTTGAATTCCTTTTTCTCAAATGCCAAGGCGTCCTTGAGCAACAACGTTGCAACCTCGCCGCCATATCCGGCTTGCTGCAGTGCCTCGGCAATCAATCCCTTGGTCTCGTCCGAGCAGATGATGAGGCACAGCGTCGGCCCTGCACCGTTTTCGTTGGACTGGTATGCCTTCACTGCGCTGAACAGCACGCCGGGACTCTGGCCGATGGGACTGACCAAAACCCGGCCGCCTTTTGACGCACCGAGAGAAAGGGAGAATTCGGGCAGCGAACGAAGCGTGGTTTTCCAGTACTTGCGAACGCAGCCGATCTGGCCATTGGTCTTCCGGTCGTTGACCAAGGCTTGGCGACGCATGCCATGGTGGGCGAAACCATTGCGCAGATCAGTGAGCTCGCGCCAGAATTTAGCCAGCTTCCTCTGTTTGGAGAATAGTTCAGCCGGGTTGTCCTTTTCCAGGGTGCATATTGAACGGAGCAGATTTTCCGCCTGTCTTCTGACCGCATTATGGTCGAGCCAATCGGCACCAGGGTTCTGGCGGTAGATGACCCAGGAAACCGTCCACTCTCTCATCAGACCGAGCGCTGTGGCTGTATGTCCCTTGTCCAGCAGGGAGTCGATGATGTGGGCTTGCCGCGTCAACTCATCCTTGGACAGAGGTACATTTGATTTGGGTGGTTTGTTCAACAGCGCTTGCGGTTCAAGCATCTCTTGCAGTTGCGCGCGCAACTCTCGCTCAAGGGGCAGTTGCCCAGCCCTGAGCAGCTTTCCGAGTTCCTTATCGTGCTCTTTCAGTTGCCCAGCCTCTTCACCCAGCTCCAGGGGCAAACCGGACAGGTACGCCTCCGACAGGCCCTTCAACTGATCCGACAACTGGTTCGGAAACTGCGAATTGCGCCATGGGACGGCTCCAATCAGACTCGCCAGGGGCAACGCGCTGCCGGTCTCCCGCAGGACCTCCAACGCATGAGTCCAACGGGGAAGCTCCAGCAGCGGGCGTAGGTTGAGGAAACGACTCGGCGCATTCCGATTCAACATCCCGTAGTACGCGCCCCGAACCCGAATCCCTCGAAGCGCCGCCATGTAGAGCACAGCAGTATGGGTGAGGAAGGAGAAATGCCGGAAACCGTGAGTAATGTCCACAGTCAGTTCCACATTCTCCGGGATGGCATCCATAACCTTTTTCAGGAACTGGTTGACGTCGCCCAGCTCTCCTCCATTCGGAATTTCCACCAGTTCAGCCTGATACTGGTCCGGCAGCTCCTTCTGGAGCTTCGGCCATGTCTCTTTCTTCGCCTCCGGTGTGCATACGGCCAACACCCGGTCCGGACGCTCAGCCTCAGGCAGCAGCTTCAGCAGGGCTACCGGTGCGAGGACACATGGGTACTCGCACTCACCCAGAACGTATCGCGCTGGCTGCGGATTCGTTCCGAGGACGGTCAGCATCAAGTGGTCGGATTGATTTGCAGGAGTCATGGCTGTTTCACCTTAACCTGATACTATCAATTGCCGTCTCCATAACCGAAAGATCATGGCCTCATTGAAGCGAGGACCGGCGAACGCGGACTGTACAGCAAAAGCCGCTTCCCCATGCCCGAAAGGTATGGATCAGGGCGATTGCATCTCAATTGGTGATGGGCGACCACCTACGCTGGAACGGCCGAGAACCCATGTGTAGACTTCGCCTCATGGACACCCTCACGGCCTCGTCCCTGGTCGAAGTCCTATCCCCAGCTGGACGATCCGCGTGTGGAACGGACGAAACAATACAGCCTAACGGACATCCTGGTGCTGTCGGTGCCAGCCGTCATCTGTGGTGCCGACAGCTTCGTGGCCATCGCTCTCTTCCCGGTTCAACGAGACTTGGCTACGTACCTTCCTGAAACTGCCGAATAGGAACCCCTCGTACGACACGCTGGACCGGGTCTTTGCCCGGCCGGATGCCACCTGGTTTGAGGCAGGCTTCCCGACCCGGGTCCGGAGCGCGGGCACGCTGACCGACGGTCTGGGGTGCCCATTGACGGCAAGTGCGTGCACGGGTCCCACTCCTGCCGCCTGGCCCGGCTCGGACGGCAGTGGCCGGCAAGTCCAACACAAGCACTGTTGTTCCCCGCCTGCTACGCTTGCTGTGCCTGCGCGACTGCATCGTGACCATGGATGCGATGGGATACCGGAAGTCGGACGTACGCCAAATCCGGGACCAGGGCGCGGACCATGTGTCGGGCATCAGTCCAACCAGCAAAGGCACCACGACTACCTGCGGGACACGTGGGCCCTGGAACGGGCCAAGTACTTCGCTGGCTGACCGTACGACTTTGCCCAAACCGTTACCAAGAGCCGTGGCCAGGTGGAAATCCATCGCTGCCGAGCCGTTGTGGACCTCGCTCATCTGTCCCATGCCGACCCGTGCCGGGAGTGGTGCAACCTGACCAGCCTCGTCTGGATGGAAGCTGAACGCTGCTGCGGGAACCGGGTAGCAACCAAGGTGCGCGGCTTCATCTCAAGCCTGCCGCCGGAGCCAGACTCCTGCTGAGGGCCGTACGCGGCCACTGGCAGGTACCCTCGGGATACGGAACTCACTGCACTGGGTCCTCCAGGAAGACGCAGGCCGCATCCGCACAGGCCATGCCGCCCACAATCTGTCGAGCCTGAGGCGGAGGACTCTCACCTGCTACGCCGCGAGACCACCTCCAAGGGCGGCATCGCCGCCCGGCGCAAGCAGGCCAGCTGGAACGAGCAGTACCTGTCCAAAGTCCTGTCGAATTGGAATGTGATTGCCTTGGCCGACTGCCCATCGGCTCCATACATCTTCCCCACCTCCTGCTACAATCCAGCCGGTGGCAGCCAGTCTCCGACAGGAGCAAAGCCGTTGATGGAGGACTCCATTTGGAGGTCTGCCTCACAGTGGTACGGAGCAGGACCCCGCATCGCTCCTCGCCAGGGGAACTGACCATGGAAAAGACCAATCAGATGAACACGGCTACTTATCAGGCCCTACGGGCCGTGGGTGCAACCGAAGAACAGGCCACCGTGATCGCGAATGCCATCCCGGACATTGAGCCGCTGCGCGGCGAGATGGATCGCAGGTTCACCGAACTGGAACTCCAGTTTGTCAAGGGTCAACGGACCCAGACCGTGTGGCTGGCGAGCCTGATGCTCGCAATCCTGGGTGCGGTGATTGCCTCCAACTTCTTTTAGTCCTGGGCTCGTCCACCGAACTGACCACCCATCAGTTCCGCGCATTCTCCTTCCATGTCTACCCGGTACCGACCGTAGCAGTTCTTCCAGAGAATTAGCCGTCCGTGCCGGACCTCTCGATGCCCGGAAGGGTGTTATCCCATTGAAGCGCTCCCCGCAGTTCGCCGGCCACCTCCCCCAGGCGGCTCTCCATGACCGCAAGGTCATGGCTCCCAACGTCACCAGCACCATACAACCCCAAGGCTACCGTGGACTCGCCTTCCAACAAGGGAACGCAGACCTGCCAGCGTCAAATCTGGTCATGTCAGGCACCGAAGGCTCATTGCAGCTGACGGCATGGATGTGGCTCACAGGCGAACAAACGAACGAAATCGGGCTGCGAGCGGTCCGGTGATGACCCGCTGTAGAGGGGACCGCTCGCAGGTTTTCGGTTCCCGTTGGCTGTGGAAGCGGGATGCAACGTGCTATGCTTGGCCTTGGTGACGCATTGCATCAGTGATTTGGGTGTTTGCCTCAACACTTTGGACCTTCTGTATCTGAATTGGGTCAGACTCAGTTATTCCGATACTCTCTCCATGACCACAAGGTCATGGCCCCATTGAAGCCTGAACTCCGCGGACCATGCCCTGCAGCAGCACTTTGGCTCTCCATGACCACAAGGTCATGGCCCCATTGAAGCATGAGGCGGACGGAAACGGGGTAGCCCGAATTGACCATCTCTCCATGACCACAAGGTCATGGCCCCATTGAAGCCAGAGGATCCGCCATCATGGCGTCCCACCGCATCAGGCCGCTCTCCATGACCACAAGGTCATGGCCCCATTGAAGCCGCTCCATTCCTCGGCTAAACGAACTAAACATAGGTTCTCTCCATGACCACAAGGTCATGGCCCCATTGAAGCGGGTGTGCCTGCGGATACCCCCGCTGAAGAGCTACTTCTCTCCATGACCACAAGGTCATGGCCCCATTGAAGCCAGTCGAGGTCGGACGAGGTGCCTTCCGACTCCTTGCCTCTCCATGACCACAAGGTCATGGCCCCATTGAAGCCTGGAATTGCAGAAGTTCCTGGGCATCCTGCGCAAGCCTCTCCATGACCACAAGGTCATGGCCCCATTGAAGCCTGGTCTGATCGATCTTCTTCCGCATCCAGTGAAAACACTCTCCATGACCACAAGGTCATGGCCCCATTGAAGCGATATTTGTAGGACACCATCTCGGAGCAATTCCAACACTCTCTCCATGACCACAAGGTCATGGCCCCATTGAAGCGACGACATGCAGCCCCTGGTGTCGGAACTGAACCGCAGGCTCTCCATGACCACAAGGTCATGGCCCCATTGAAGCACGGCACAACCTGATCGTTAGAGCCGGCCGCGACAACTCTCCATGACCACAAGGTCATGGCCCCATTGAAGCCAGATACAAACGGTTGTTGCAAAAAACGAAAATCATCTCTCCATGACCACAAGGTCATGGCCCCATTGAAGCGACGGCAAACAAAAAGGTGTGGTGAAAAAGGTCCGGACTCTCCATGACCACAAGGTCATGGCCCCATTGAAGCGTGATGTCCGTCCATCGCCCGCCACGGCGGACCTGGTAGCTCTCCATGACCACAAGGTCATGGCCCCATTGAAGCCAGCTCCCCGTGAATCCGTTTGCGGTTGTTCCCTGTCTCTCCATGACCACAAGGTCATGGCCCCATTGAAGCCCCCTCTACCGGGCGCGGGCAGGGCATCCCGTCCGTACTCTCCATGACCACAAGGTCATGGCCCCATTGAAGCTTTTCTACCATGGTCTGTACGTAGGCCATTGCATCCTCTCCATGACCACAAGGTCATGGCCCCATTGAAGCTCCTCGCCCTTCTCGGCGGCCTGCTCGTCCCACTCGTACTCTCCATGACCACAAGGTCATGGCCCCATTGAAGCGTCCACCCCAAGCATCTGCCCTCCATCGTGCGGTGGGGGCTCTCCATGACCACAAGGTCATGGCCCCATTGAAGCATGCACCCGCTGGCGCGTGAAGGCATTGCCGGAGCGGCTCTCCATGACCACAAGGTCATGGCCCCATTGAAGCAGGCCATCGGTCAGCGTGGTGCGCACGGCCATCAGCCAGCTCTCCATGACCACAAGGTCATGGCCCCATTGAAGCCTTCTTCCTTGTTAGCTTCCTGCGGCCAGAGCACGCCCTCTCCATGACCACAAGGTCATGGCCCCATTGAAGCTTTAGTGGACTGCGTGATCGGCGCGTCGAGCGACTCGGACTCTCCATGACCACAAGGTCATGGCCCCATTGAAGCAAGTTGTTATGAATACATCTTTTGGACATATTCCTTTCTCTCCATGACCACAAGGTCATGGCCCCATTGAAGCTGGTGGCTGCCGTCCCTGTCTCGGCTGTGGCTCCGACGCTCTCCATGACCACAAGGTCATGGCCCCATTGAAGCGAGGAACTGGAGGCCTACCTCTTCCTCCTGCCCTGGCTCTCCATGACCACAAGGTCATGGCCCCATTGAAGCTGCTTCACACCCTCCAAGGTGATCCGCATGACATTACTCTCCATGACCGCAAGGTCATGGCCCCATTGAAGCGGACCCTTTTCGGAGGTCCCCCAGTTGGCCGCCTGAACTCTCCATTGAAGCAGGCGCTTGATGTTCTCGGCCTGCAGGTGATCCACCTGCTCTCAGTGGGACATTATTCGGGACGGCCTGCTCCGGGCACTTGATGACACGCTGCTTGGTACAAGCGATACAGGGCAGCCATATGGCGCGCCGCTTCCTGACCGTTCTGCGATAGGCATTCCGGCCGATTCTTCGATCCGAGCTCACCGCGCTACCGGACGATGGGACAGGTCCAGCACTCCCGGACGCGAGGGTTCGCGGAAAGTAATCGCATCGTAATAGTCGTCCAGTGCGATGAACTCACCATTGTCGTCGGCCCACCTGCGCATGCCGCGGTTGCATGAATGCGCCCTCAACAGCCCAGCCACGGTTGTGCATGTGCTCCAGGATACTGTGGCATCCTCGACCGGTGACATACCCGGCACCATCACCGGTCAGGAGCACAACAACCCCCGGGTCACCGTTGTAATCGACAGCGTCCTCCAGCATGCGCAACTGCAGCCACTGATCCGGCACCCTCTGTTCGCCTTGGCCCTGGATACCCCGATCAAAGAAGTGGACCTCAACCCCACTGTTTTCCATCCGATCCACAGTTGCTACATTTCCGGGGGAATCGAGCCCGCAGCCACGGCCCGTCTCACCGTTCTGTCATGGGAAGGGCATGGCCCCATTTGAAGCAAGCCTGTTGGCCTGATCGTCCAACAGCCCCTCCATCAACCAGCCTGAACCGGCTTCCTAAGTTGTACCTGGCCGGCGATTTCTTCGCCCGACTCGATCTCCACCATGCGCAACTCGAAGGTCTTCTGAAGGTTAAGCCAGAACAATGGCGTGGTGCCGAAGTAGTGGGACAGGCGCAAAGCCGTATCGGCGGTGATGCCGCGCTGCTCATTCAGAATCGCCGTGATTCGGTTGGTGGGGACACACAGGGCCTTGGCGAGAGCGTTGGCCGACAGGCCAAGTTCGCCCAGTTCCTCGGCCAGAATCTCTCCCGGATGCACCGGGCGCATACCGTTGTTTACCCTCATCTCAAGTCCCTCATCGGTAGTAGTCCACAATCTCCACTTCGTACGGTCCTTCATTCCCCCAACGGAAACAGATGCGCCACTGACGGTTGATCCGAGTCCTGTACTGGCCAGCCCGATCACCTGAAAGCGCCTCCAGTCTGTTGTTGCCCAAGCCCGCAAGATCCCGAAGGGATTCCGCGTTGTCCAGAATCGTCAACCGCCGTACCGCCTGATCGCGGAACCGCTGGCAGTCCCGGACCACCTGCCCAGCGAAGAACCGCTCGGTCTTCCGATCCCCAAAGCTCAGCATCACTTTTACGACTTACGTAAAGGGTACATGGTTTTCCCATACTCTACCAAACGTTCGCCCGCCTACAGTTGCCTTCTGCAACTGTACGTTGACCGGGAGATCATGGTCCCCTTGAAATGGCTGCTTGTTCTTGGCGCCGTGCCTCGAGCCTTCAAACTCACTGCCGTGAGACAACAACCCCAAACAAAAAGCGGGGGCCATGGGCCCCCGCTCTGCACTTTTCAGTGCGAACTTGTGGTCACAGCAGGCACATGCCTACTGATCAGCCAGGATCTCGTTGGCTTCAGCCGTTAGCTCCGTCAAAGTAGACTCGACATCGGCGCCGTCCGCAATGGCCGCCATCACTTCCTGCACCCGATCGCGTACGAAGTCGTAGCCGGGCACCGGCGGTTCCGTGGTGCCGTAGGGCAGCAACTCAAAGGCGGTCTTGTAGGCCGGATTCTGCTCGAAGTACTCGGTCAGGCCGTCCGCCACGCTCTGACGCACCGGGAAGTAGTTGCTGGCGCGCGCCCACTTGGCTTGGGACTCGGGTGAAGTGTAGTACTTGATGAAAAGCCACGTGGCCAACTCGCGCTCGGGAGTGGACCGTCCCATGCTTACGCTGGCGCCGTAGACGTTCATCACCGGATCCTCCGTGCGCCGCGGCAGCGGAGCCACGGACCAGTCGAAGGCGGCCCCGTCGTTCACGCCGGCCGCCACGTAGGGCAGGCCGGAGCTCGAGTCGATGAAGAACAGGAGCTTGCCGTTGGCAAACGAGATCTGGTCGCCGAAGCGCTCCGTGATCGTGCTCGCGCAACCGTCGTTGAACAGACCCTGAATCATGTTCATGGCCTCGATCGTGGCCGGATCGTCGTACGTGTAGGCCACGCTCTCGTAGTCGAAGATGTTGCCGCCGAAGGCGAACGTCAGGCTGGCAATCGTGGAGGCGTCGAACCCGAACTGGTAGCCCAGGCTGCTTTCGTCGCCGACCGCGCCGCTGAAGCCCTCATCCACGGCCCGGCAGGCCATCTCAACGAACTCCTCGGGCGTCGCCGGCGGAGCGTCGTAGCCCAGCTCGGCCAGCCAGTCCATGTTGAAGTAGAGCACTTCCATCGAGCGGTTGGGCGGGAAGCCCAGCCGGGCATTGCCAAAGGAGGGGAAGATGTCGGCTCCGTAGAAGCCGGGGAAGAAGTCCGCCTGCTCCTCTTCGGGCAGACCCCACTTGGGATCCGACACGAGGCTGTTCATGTCCACCAGGCCGTCGCCCAGCTGGTAGGTGGCCGCCTGGTTCTGGTAGGCCACCACCAGGTTCGGCACATCCTCGGTGCCAACCACGTTCAGCATCTTGCTGAAGATGTCGCCATAGCCGCCCTGGTTGGAGCCCTCGACGGTGATTCCGTATTCGTTCGTGTCGTTGAAGTGCGCAATGATCTCCTGCAGCGCTTCCTCGCGCGAGCCGGAGTGCTGGTACCAGAACGTCACGGTCTGGCCCGACGGGTCCACGTCGGCCCACATGGACATGTCGTCCATGTCCTCTGACATTTCCTCGGAGGCGGCCGGGGCGGCCGGAACACCGGTCACGGCGCAGCCGGCCAGGACAACAAGCAAACAGAGGAGCAGCGCGCTCCAAGTCAGTAATCGAGCCTTCATGGTGTGGATCTCCTTGGATTCACTGCGAGGCATAACAATCTGAGTTGAGCAAACAAGCGAGCAAGGCAAGGCTTCCGCCGGGCCGGCACTGGGCTAGCCCTTGAGACCCGTCAGCGCAATCCCTTCGGTGTATTGCTTTTGGGTCAGGAAGTACAAAATCAGGATGGGCACGATTGTGATCATCGACCCTGCCATCATCAGGTGCATGAGGGACCCCGCCTCCTCGGCGAACCGGTAGAGGCCGACCATGATCGGCCGCCAGGTCTCGGTCGTGGTCACCAGCAGGGGCCACAGGAACTCGTTCCAGGCCCCGATGAAGACAAACACCGTCACCGTGAAGATGGCCGGCTTGGACAGGGGCAGCACGACCCGGATCAGGAAAAGGTTGTGGCCGGATCCGTCGATGCGGGCAGCATCCCACAACTCCCAGGGAATCTGGGCAAAGAACTGCCGCAGCAGGAAGATGCTGAACACCGACGCCATGCCGGGCACGGTGATGCCCTGCAGGGTGTTGAGCCAGGACCCGCCAGGCAGCGGAATGAAGGGCACCCGGTTCGCAATCACCAGGAAGTTCGGGATCATGGTCACCATGCCCTGAATCATCAGGGTGCTGAGCATGATCGAGAAGATCAGGCCCCGGCCCTTGAACTCGATGCGGGCGAAGGCGTAGCCGGCCAGGATGGAGGTGAAAAGCTGGCCGGACAGGATGGCCGCCGCAATCACTGCGCTGTTGAGGAAGTACCGGGCAAAGTTTGCGTCCTGCCACGCCTGCACGTAGTTCTCGAAGCGGGGCACGGAGGGCAGCAGTTGCCGGGTAACCGTTTCGCCCAGGGTCATCAGGGAGGCGGACATCATCCAGGCGAACGGGATCAAGGAGATGATCCCGCCCAACAGCAGCACGCCGTACAGCACCAGGCGACCCAGGCGATAGCGCACGGCCCGGCCCCTGCGCGCGCTGGCGCGGGGCCGGGCGGAGGCGAGGCCGATCGGCTTGACGATTTGGGTGTCAGCCATAGAACACCCGCTCCCCCAGGACCTTCGACTGCACGAAGGTCATGTACAGGATGACGACCAGCAACAGCACGGCCTGGGCCGAGGCGTAGCCGAACTGGTTGGCCTTGTTGAAGGTGTTGAAGATGTTGATGCTGACCGTGGTGACGGTGCCCAGGGCGGAGGGCTCCATCATCACGAAGATGTGGTTGAAGGCCTTGAAGGTCCCGATGAAGCCGATCACGGAAAGGTAGAAGGTCACCGGCGACAGCAGCGGAAAGGTGATCCAGCGCATCTGCTGGATGTGGGAGGCCCCGTCAATCTCGGCGGCCTCGTACAGGGTCGGGTCGATGCTGCCCAGGCCGGCCAGGAAGATGACGGTGTTGTAGCCGACATAGGTCCAGATGCCGAAGAACACAATCGAGACCAGGGCCAGGCTGGGTCCGGCCAGGAAGCCGCCGAGCTCCGTGCCGAACAGTAGGTTGAGCAGGCGCTCGGATTCGAACAGCCATTCCTGGGCCGGCAGACCGATGGCCTGCATCCCCCGGTTGGCGATGGACAGTTCCCGGGGGCTGAAGATGTTGCGGAAGATGAGCGCCGTCGCGATCACCGGCGTGATGTAGGGCAGGAAGAAGATCATGCGGAAGAACTCCTGCCCGCGGATCTTCTGGAACAGGATGTAGGCCAGGCAAAGCGCGACCAGCAACTGGACCGGGATCGAGCCGAACGCGAAGTAGAAGGTGATGGGGATGGCGTTCAGGAAGCGGTCGTCGCCGGCGCTTAGCATGCCGGCCCAGCCCGTGGGAATTAGCCACAGGCTGGCGGCCACGACGACCAAGCTGGCGATGCGGGCCACGCGGTACCCCGGATTGCGGTTCGAGCCGGGCCGCGTCCACAGGTACCAGGCCCCGATGAGGCCGAGGAATCCGCCCGCGAACAGGAGTGCGGACCACGGGTCGCCGATAGCCTTGAGATAGTTCTCGACGCCGACGTAGCCCCGGTCCACCACGCGCCAGCGGCGCGTGCTCATGTACAGGGCGTAGCCGACCGGAAACAGGCCGAAGCAGAAGATTAGGATGCTGGCTGGCAGGATGTAGAGATAGCCTGTCAGCTGCGACTGCCAAGCCTTCAGCGAGCCCGCGGCGCGGCCGCCCGGCTGTCCGACTCCCTGCAGTGATGCCGCGGTCATCGACCGACGCTCCGTACCTGCCCCGCCAACCGGGGGCTTCAGGCCAATTTCAATGTGGCGCGGAGGGGTTTCTCGCGCCCCCAATCCGGGGGCAAGTATACAATGACGGATCGTGCCGGGACCCGCCCGCGCCGCCTCAATCCCTATGCATTCCCTTATGGAGCCGCGGATGCTGCAGCCGTCCCCTTCCCTCTGGTTCGAGGACTTCGCCGTGGGCGACGCGGTGGAAAGCCTGGGCCGCACCGTGACCGAAGCCGACGTGGTGAACTTCGCCGCCCTCTCGGGCGACTGGAACCTGATTCACACCGATGCCGAATACGCGCGGGAGCAGATGTACGGCCAACGGGTGGTGCACGGCCTGCTGGTGCTCTCCATCAGCTCCGGCCAGATGGTGCGCCTGGGGTTCCTGAACGACACCACCCTCGCCTTCATGGGCCTGGACTGGCAATTCCGGAGGCCGGTCTTCATCAACGACACCATCCGCACGCGCCTGACCGTAAGCGAGTTGCGGGCCATGAAGCGCCTGGGCGGCGGCAAGATCACCTTCAAGGTGGAGGTGATCAACCAGGAAGGCAAGCAGTGCCAGCGGGGTAGCTGGGAACTGCTCTGCAAGTCGCGGGAAGTGCAGGCGGACTGAACCGAATCCCTGCAGCCCCCATGCCGGTCGGGCCGGCAGCCTGGGGCTGCCGTCAAACCGCAGCGACGGCCGGCACTTCCGCCACGGCCAGTTCTTCTGCCCGTGCGTAGACCTCGGGCCTCCGCGTGGCCAGGACCGGCACCGCCTGCCTGATGCCGTCCACGGCCCCCAGGTTGCATTCCACCGTGTACACGCCGGGCGCGGTGCCGGCATCGACCAGCACTTCGCCCCAGGGATCCACGACGGCGCTGTGGCCGCAGAACCGGATGTTGTCGAACGCGCCCACGCCGTTGCAGGCCACCATGTAGGTCTGGTTCTCGATGGCGCGGCTGCGCACCAGGGCCTGCCAGTGGGATTGGCGCAGATCCGGCCACTGGGCCGACATAATCTGCATGCGGCAACCCTGGCGCGTGTAAATCTGGAACAGTTCCGGGAACCGCAGGTCGTAGCAGATGGCCAGGCCGGCTTCGTGTCCGTCGAGGGCCACGGTTGACAGGGCATCCCCCGCCGCCAGGAACTCCTCCTCCTGCAGCATGGGCACGAGATGCACCTTGCGGTAGGAGGACAGCAGCCGTCCCTCGCGGTCGTAGACGACCATCGTGTTGTAGATCCCGTCGTCCGCCCGTTCGAGCAGCGAACCGGCCACGGTCAGGTTCATGTCCCGGGCCAGCGCGGCGAAGCGCCCGAAGGTGTTGTCCGGGGTCGGCTCGGGGACCAGCGGATCGGCGAACTCCTCCACCCGGTCCAGCGCGTAGGAGGAGGCCCACAGTTCCGGCAGCACCGCCAGGTCCGCCTTGTCGTGGGCCGCCATCTCCAGGTAGCTGCGGGCCGTCAGGAAGTTGTATTCCGGATCGGCAATTCGGCAGTCCATTTGCAGGAGGGAAACTTTCAGGGTACTCATGCTTCCTCTGGGGCTTGTGCGGAATTGTTAACAGCGGGCACCGTGTCCGGCAGGTACTTACCGCCCGAAGGGGTTGCCCTCCGAATGGTCAAGGGACTGGAGAGGTTCCGGCAGGATGGAGGTTTAGGCTACGACACGTCCAAAATGGATTCCCACTCATCCGGTGTCCGGCCGGCCTCCATGATCCGGGAGAGCATGTCGTCCGGGATTCCAGCCACGGACCACGCTTCCACAATGCGCTCACGGTCTGCATCGCCCAAGTCGGGCAGGAACGCATCCAAAGCCTGAATGAGGATTCGCACCTGGCCTTCTTGGATTCCCGTCAGCTTGACCGCCAGCTTGAGGTCGCTTTCGCGGTCCCGCCAGCGTTCGACGGCGGGATCCCACCACTGGAAACGAGGCGGCGAGCGGTCCTCTTCCGGCACCCCTTGCTGTGCCTCCTCGCGTTCCCGTGCATCCGGCATGATGCGCACACGCGTGTTGAACACCGCACTCCGGTACTCGTCTGCCATGGGAGTCTGCCGGTAGCTTCCACCCTCCAGCCGGTACATCAGGAGTGCCCGGGGCGAACCCGATCTGCGCTTGCCGCCCAGGTCGTACACCAGATACTCCGAGATCCCCGCCGCGGCATACAGGTGCTTCTTGTAGTTGAGATCCCGTTCCGCCGAGCCTGTGGACACCACTTCCAGCACCAGCGGCGGGACGGGGGCGCCCAGGTCGAGACGCAGGACGCCATCGGGCATGAACCGTTCCCGCTCCGATGGCGACATGACGGCCCGCACCAACATGTCCGGACGCACGCCTTTCCGGACGGGGTGGCTTTGGCGGGTGGCCTGGTTGGCGTGCTCGATGGTCTCGGGGCGGAAACGGACCAGCCTCTCGTAGTCTCCCTCCAGGCCTGTGCCAACGAGCATGTCGGAGGACGTGTCGGCCCCGCGCTCCTGGACTTTCCGCGCCCGTTTTTCCAGGGGACGCACAACACCATCCGCATCGAATTCCAGGAAGTGGACCCCGTCGACGTCGTAGTCGGGGTCGGTGGTGGCTTCCTGGTCGTATTCATGGGCGGGGTCGTAGATGAACTCGGGATCGAAATGGCACAGCGACTCCAGTTCGCGCTGCCATTCCGCAAGGTACTCCCGCCGCCGAGCGGCCCGCGCCCGGCGAGCAGCCCGCGTCATGTCCGGATCGGCAATGTCAATCGCGGGGACCGTGTCCCGGCTGTGGGTTCCCACCGTGGCGGGCGGCCGTTCCCGCACCGCAACCCCAGCCATGTTCATCCTCCCGTTGGTTCTCCGTTCAGCCCCCATTCTACCCGGGGCCGGCAGGGCTGACACCGGACACCATGCCCGCTGTCAACCATTCGGTATCAGCCCTTTTCTCTTGGGTTCAGTCGGACTCGTGCAGCACGATCACGGCCGAGCCGGGCAACGGCCCTTCCCGCTCGCGCAGGACATCGGGCGTGCTGCGATAGGTCGTTTCGGAGGCGTCCTCATCCTCCTCCACTTCCGGCTGGGTCGAGAAGCGGAACATGAAGGGGAACAGGTAGGCGCTCACCACGATGCCGAACCCCGCCAGCACCAGCACGGCCGGCCACCAGTCCTGCCAGTACGGCAGCCACCGGGCCTGGGTCTGCATGTAGGCAAACACGGCGAACAGCCCCAGGATGAAGCCGGGAATCGGAGCCCACCAGAAATGGGTCTTGTCGCCCAGCAGGAAGAGCAGGACGAAGACCAGGCCCAGCCCCCCGAACAGCACGGCGCCGAGCATCTCAACCGTAATCGGCGTATCCGTGGCCCCTAGGCTGCTGACGTATATCGTGAGGCCCAGCACGACCATCAGGCCTCCCATGATGAGACCCCACCACCGCTCGCTGGAATCGATAACGTAGGCTAGGAGGAAACTCAGGGCCATGCCCCACAACAGGATCGCGGCCGCCAGCCGCGGTTCGGGATCCTTGGTCGTCGTCAGATACAGCATCGCAGCCAGCGCGATGCAGGTGAAGGTCGGGATCAACTGCCACCAGTTGGACCGGTTGCGCACAAAAAACCAGGCGAAGCCCAAGCCCCCCGCCAGCAGCAGGGAGGACAGCAGGTACTGCAGGTTGGGCGTGGCGAACTCCAGCATCTCCTGGTTGATCAGGAGCAGCAAAACGCCGCTGGCCGCCAGGGATCCGGACAGGAGCAGGACCGTCAGGCGCGAATGCTTGGGTAACATGACAATCAAGGGACTTGCAGACAGCCGGAAGGGGCAGTATACAACCGCCTCCGGGTCCATTCGATGCCTTCCGGCCTGCCGGCACGCGACCGCCATGCCCGCCTTGGCCGCGTCTTCCCGGCGCTGCAGGTTGAGAGTCCCTCTGCTTCGGTCTGCGGCCCCGGGCCGGGTGCCCTTGGCTTCGCCCTTCCAAACCTGTCTTCCGAATGATTGGTCCTGGATGGATGTCCGGATTCCAAGTAGCCACGGGACTGTGCCGTGCCGATACCCGGTGCCGTTCCGGCATTCGTGGAAGGCTTCGCCACTGTACGATTTTTGGGGCTGTGATTTCGTTGTTCTTGGCGGCACACGACTCCTGGGCCGGCATCCGCCCCTCCCACACCAGGAAATCTCCGGTCCGGATGCCGAGTTCGACTGCCCGCCGCCGCGGGCAGCGGGCAGTCGTTGCAGTTCGTGGGTGAAGGCGCACAGGACTTCCAGGAGGTCGTCGTCGGTGCATGGAAATATGGGATCCATGAGGGCGGCAACGCGTCCTGGGAGACATCATCGTCACCCCCATGGGATGCAGGCAGCCCTCTTGGGTAGGCCACCGGTGCCCCCAACGGCTCACCGTTGGCGACCGTTGGTGTCGGATTGCCTCCAAGGGCAGGTGGAGACGTTCGGTGCCGGCCCGCGACCCGAACACGTTGCCACGGTGTTTCCTCAGCCCCGCGTCACCATCCCCACGCGGCCTTGCGGTTGCCCTGCCGCAAGCATGGTCCTCTTCGGACCTTCAGTTGACTGAATTCAACCTACCTTGGGGCTGCCTGCCTGACCTTCATCGTTTCCGCCCCAACACCTTGCGGTTTGGCTCGGTTTCAGGAGCACACAAACATGCCATAGGCCCACACTGATCTCACTGACGGTACCCAGATCCGAGGGAACCATATGGGGATTTTCAGGAATGCCTCCTGCCTCTCCCCAGCAGACCGCGGTGTCAACGGGGTTATTGGCCCTGATGGCACAGATAAAGGTTCCAAACTGCGCCGCGGCGAGAAGCTTGGCCGTAAGATTGGAAGGAACCGTCAATTGCCCGTTGGAGTTGCTTCCCCAGCAGGCTACACTATCGTCCGCCTTGATGGCACACGTGAAGAGAGTGGTGAAGTTAGTGCTAGGGGCTCCTCCCAGCGCAACCCCCTTGACGGTGCCCAGATTACTTGGCACATCTGTCGCATCGTCATCATTGGGTCCCCAGCAGACCAGGGTGTCATCCAACTTGATGGCACAAGTGTGGTATCCGCTGGTTTTAACTGCCTTGACGGTGCCCAGATTGTTTGGCACATCCGCCTGACCGTTAACGTTGCTTCCCCAGCAGACCAGGGTGTCATCCAACTTGATGGCGCAAGCATTCGGTTCGACAACACTGATCGCCTTGACGGTGCCCAAATTTTCCGGTTGCGTACTGGCAAATGACCCTCTCCTTCCCCAGCAATCCAAGGTGTCATCCAACTTGATGGCGCACATCGATTCGTTTCCATTTGAGAACGCCTTGTAGGCAACAGCTGAATATACCCCGCGTCCATCTACGCGCCCCGGTGCATTGGAAATAATGCGTCCGTCGCCCCAACACTGGATGAAGCCATCGTTTTGCCTCAACCCACACGAATCCAAAGTGGACACCCCCAGGCTCGTCATAGGGGGAGGGGAGAGGTCCCGAAGGCGCCAGCATTCAACAGTCCCGTCCTGCTTGCGGCCACAGGAGTGCACGGTCCCGGCTTCGACTTCCTCCCAGCCTCGCCCGGACGGAACCGAGCGGCGCTGACCGTAGCGATCATCACCCCAGCAGGTTGTGGTGTTCCCAGTGGTTACGGCACAGGTATGGAAACGTCCGGCACTCAACGACTTGACCGTCGCGAGGCTTGGGGGCACATTCGCTTGGCCGAATTCATTCCATCCCCAACACGCCACTGTGTCATCTTTCCTGATGGCACAGTTGTGGTAATCACCCGTGGCCAGAGCCCGGAATGGTCCCAGGTCAGCTGGCACATCCGCTTGGCCGCGTTGCAGAGCACGTTGATTAGCACCCCAGCATTGCACTTGCCCATCGAGCTGAAGACCACAGGTGTGAGTTAAACCACCGCCAACGGAGTGGAACTGACCGCTGGGTGCCGAAGCCTGACCCCAATAGTCATCGCCCCAACACTGCACCGTGTTGTCCTCCTTCTTGACGGCACAATTGTGATACTCACCGACATTGAGCATAGTGACGGATCCCAAGTCCTGCGGCACCGTGAAATCCCGCCAACTGCTGTTCGTGCCCCAGCATTCAACGGTGTCGGTGTCCTGCAGGACCGCACAGCCATGGTATCGTCCCATGCCGACCGCTTTGAACATGCCACTCGGGGGCGTACGATCGTCAGGATTCGGGCCTACATATTTGCCCACTATGTCGTCTTCGATTTCCAGATTGCCGTTGTTTCCGATCCAATACGACAAATTGTATCCTGCTGCCACGCTGGACCGGGGGGGCGGAAGCAACGTGAAGGGCCGGGGGGGCGGAGGCGGGAGATTGACAGACTGGACCGTGGTCGCTTCCGTGTCCGACCGCGTCCGGTTCCAGGACCGTGTCTGGGTGGCCCACAGCCGGACGTAGCTGATCTCGCTGAGCAGATGCTGCTGGCGGGTGATGGCTTCGTGTTCCGGAAGAGGATGCCAATCCCGTGTGCACTCAGCGCAGAACAGAGGCTGCCGACGGGTGATGGCTGCGGTAATCTCCAGATCGCGGCCCCGCGACAGGCCGTCGACGAGGATCTGGGAGGTGGTCGGCCGTGCTTGCCGGACGGTGGTGGTCGAGCCGTCGTCGACGATCACGGTGATGAACGTCTCGACGAAAAGGGGCCTGGGGCCCAGCTTGGAGGTGTTCACCCGTTCCCAGGATACTTTGAGTTCCCCCGCCTTCAGGGTGCGTTCCGCTCGGAGTTCCTGGGGGCCCGGCATCGGATGCGGGCAAACCCGGTAGTGCGTGGCGAAGCGCTCGGCGTCGGCCTGCGCATCCAGGGCCATCCAGTTCAGGAGGAGTACCCCCCCCCCATATAAGAACTAATATTCTATTATTGAGTGTTCGGGGCAATTGAACTTTAGCTTGACAGGACCCCGAGCGGATAGCTCCGTTTCGGCTCGCGGGTCGATGGGTCCAGGACACCTGCAGCAGACTCCGATTCCGCGTGTGCGCCGAAGAGGGCCCTGGAGACTGCTGTATGGTGCATGCCACCAATAATATGCTAATTCGACATCAAATGTAACTATCACTGCAACGAGAAGTTAGGGTGGCTGTTGCGCCCGGCGTCGCCGCTCGTGGGAGCGGGCGGCGGCCGCATTGCGGGCCGCGCGGCCTTGCAGGCGCGCCAGGACCTCCGCCAGCCTTCGCCGTCCGTCCCGCCGCAGGCTGCGAAACAGGGCCAGCACGGCTTCCAGGGCCTCCGCCACCTGGTACAGGGTCAGGCCGGGCCGTTTTTTTTTAGTGCCAGCTTGCCCTGCAGCAGGAAGAAGTGCAGGAGCAGGCACAGGGTCATGTGGCGATGCCAGCCCTGCCAGCTGCGGCCCTCGTAGTCGCCCAGGCCCAGCAGTTGCTTGCCCTCCTGGAAGCAGGTCTCGATGGCCCAGCGCGTACCGGTCAGGCGCGCCAGACGGGCCGGCTGGACCCGGCGCGGCGCATGGCACAGGAACACCCGGGCCCGGTCGGCGCCGGGTGGGCGGCGCAGCACCAGCCAGACGTCGGGGCCCGGCAGGCCGCCGCGGGAGGCGACCCCCCGCCGGATGGCGAAGTCGGCGTA
>MKWU01001312.1_pt1 | contig 43941 bp, 36 predicted proteins | sample 809101 | NCBI WGS metagenome assembly MKWU01 (sample SAMN05860141, study PRJNA318959) | sponge metagenome | host: Aplysina aerophoba | place: Slovenia: Piran, Adriatic Sea, Gulf of Piran | collected 2013-05-07 | reverse complement strand
CGCGAACGGAGAACTCGACATCTGGCTTGACGCGCTGTTTTCCGCAGAGGACCTCGACGCTGTTTTCGCAGCCCGGAGCATTCACTGAAATCCGCGCGCCCGTCGGTATCGACCGGACGGGAGACTCCAACCGACGCGGCACTCGGAGAATGCGCGCGAAACCTTGAAACTGCAGCTTGGTAGTTATCAGCAATTTCAAGCAAATCTGCGGCAATTGCAAACCTATTAACGGACGGGATGACGGGATCGGGAATTGACTCGATTTTTTTCAAGACGCTGTTGATCGTTTCTTGGGTAGGTATTCTAGGACTGGAATCGAAAGAAGGCGGATTCGTCGCACTATCTACGATGAGAAGATCTATTCGTGCAGGTTTGACTTGGACAGAGAATGTCAAGTCTTCGAATTGTCCTCTTGCGGTACTCAGAAAGGGCGTTTCCGGACGCAATAATTTGTTGCGCTGGATTGTGTCGGCATCCTGTCTAAATGGAGTGGCGAAGACTTCGTCAGTAACAACATTCGTGTCGTGCGGTACGAACCACGTGAACTGAATAAGACGCTATTTCCAGATAGTCATTGATCGATGTTTACGGTTGATTATGGCTTTTCGAAAGTGCACTACAAATGTGCAGCTCTAGCAATGCGTGCTTTCGACGCGAAACTTAGAGAAGTTGTTGCATATCGCTAATGCTTCGGAAACGCGAGTGTAGTGTTTTTCCCCATGGCGAATTTTATTTCGGTGATCGGGTCAGTTCGGGCTTGATCCGGACGAAACATCTGAACTCCTTCCTATTCGCCGCGTAGACTGCCCGCCGGATGGAGCAGGTCTCTTCGCCATCAGGAAGAACGTCCGGCAGTGCAGATGCGCCAAGCCCGGCCGGAGGGAGGTCGTCGGCATCACCAGCCACGCGGCCGCCACCGCCGATGCCGCCAGGCTGCTTTCGCTGAACCTGCTCTATTGGACTATCGAGAACCGAGTGCACCGGGTACTGGACGAGCCGACCGACTGGAACGATGACCACTCGAGGGTCAGGAGCGGTCACGGACCCGAATACATGCCCTGCCCGCGGCGTTTCGCCATCCGCCTGATCCGGGCGCACGCCGGTTCCGTCGCGCAAACGCTTCGCAGGCTGGCCCGAAACCCGCGGCTGATGCTCGACCGACTGCGCCTGACCGGCAATCACCGGAGACACGCTCCCGCCTGAGTTCCGATCCCCTCCGGATCCCGGCATTCGGTCCTGCCGCAAAGGCGGCGGGCCGTCCGGACGCGCACGAAAGTCCGCGGAAAGAGGCCGGAGGCATCACTCGAGCCGGATCCCCGCCCGGATTCCCGACAACGACAACGACCAAGTACCGACGCCGGTCCGAACGGTCCGGCCCGGTCAAATCGCCGCCGGACCAAACCCGGGGTTGAATATCCCCTGCAAGCAATAATTAGCCGTGAGTTTCAAACCGCTCCGACTTGATTTGAGATTCAGCAAAATAGAAGTTGCCAACGGAAAATTTTGCGAAGCCTTTCCGTGAGCCAAAGACAGCAGAAACCAATGCCGGTAAGCTCGTCGCAGCTAGGAAGACCGGGTGTCAAGAAAACTCGCTAGCAAAGGGACGAGCGAACAATATGGAAGTGGATGCATAGTAACAAAAATTGGCGATTTCCCCCATGCTATACATAATTTAACCCGGTTTATTCACAGATGAATCCCCAGGTTCCGCCGCGCCCCGTGAAATATGCCAGCTTGTCGAATCGTTCGGTCCGCGGCTACGAGAGCCGCCGAGGCAGTTCGGACCAGGCAGCCAGGATTCCGCCGACTGGATTCAGATCGCAGCCGGTCGGCGACCCTCCCTTTCGTGGTCGTCGCGAAGCAGAACGCCGGCCAAGATCACGATCTTCCTTATCACCGCCACGATCGCCGCCTTTAATAGCTGGGAGGAGGAGTTCTAGGGGGGCGGAAAGGGCCTGATCGGTGGATTCCGGGGGCAGTCCGAGCGCGGCGGCAAGCAAGAGCTCTACGCCGCCTCTGCCCCTATCGCCGTCTTGTGCCTGTTCGCCAACTGCTGTGAGGCCGACATTAACCGCGGCGGCGACGGTTCCGAAAGGCGCGTCGACTTCAAAAACGGGATGCGTCTGCTCGGCCGCGAAATCGAAACGATGTTCCTCGCGCACCGCACCTTCGTCGCCAAATCCGTCGCGCGGATTATGAAATGCCTATCTGAGGGCCTGCAGCGCGAGCGGTTCGGCCGCTCGTATCCTCGCAAATCCATGAAGCCGAGATCGAATTGGATTATAGGCCGGGCTCCTGAACAGACATCCCAAAACCGCGCACTTGATCCCGCCCTCAAGCCGGAACGAAGGCTTTCGTAATCCGATTGGAACGATTCCTTAACCGAAGGCCATTGCTCCTCGGCCGGCCGCCTGTTCGATCTCCAGGTCGACGGTCCACCGGATGCTGCAGCTCAACCGAGTTAGCGCATAAGTGTAAACGGAAACATCTTCGACGGAACAAGATTCGGTAATTTATGCCAGTCCGTCCGCTTCTCTATTTTCATCGCATCTTGTTTTACTCGACTTACAGACTTAAATTACTAATTAGCGCAGTACAATCATCTGCAGGTATGCTACGAACAGTTTATCGATTCGAAATTCTATCGTGATTAGGAATGTCTTCTATTCTTCGTTGTTACATCTATCGCAAAGATAAGTATTGGGAATCAATCTGCGTTGATCTCGATATTGCTACGTTTGCGTGTTCAATGGATGAGGCTAAGCGGGAACTAGCTTCCTGTTTGGAATTGTATTTAGAATGCCTTGCAGAACTTCCATTTGAAGAACGTTCGTCTTTACTGAAACGCCGGGCTCCGTGGCGCGTCCGTACGAAGTTTGCGGTTATGGCATGGATGACAAGACTTCGTGGCATCGTGCCGTCTCAAGTGCCGCCTCGTACGGCCTACTTTGAAATCAGCAACCCCTTACCCTTACATATGTAGCGTTCCTGTTTGCCGAACTGCTGCGCTCCCTGCATGCAACCTCCGAGCGCATCGCCTCCTACGACTGCGCGACCGCCGACGGCCTGAAGGACTGGAGCCGACTGGTCTACATTCCGGCGACCGTTCCCGGTATCGGCCACAGCGCCGCCGGCACAATCTTGTTGGAGCTCGAACCGAAAATCGACGCCTTCCCATCGACCCGGAGATGCGCCGCTTGGGCCGGACTGTGCTCCGAGAACAGCGAGAGCGCCGACAAGCGCCGCTCCCGACGGACACGCCGCGGCAACGCTACGCTGCGCGAAGCGCTGGTCGAGTGCGCTCACGCCGCCTCCCGTACGCGCAGATGCCAGTACAGGGGACACCACAGGTCTCTGGCCGTGCGACGGGGCCAAATGCGCGACATCGTCGCCACAGCTTGCAAGGTGCTAAAGACCGCCGCAGCCTCCCCGGGAAGGTTCGCCCCTACCGCACGACCTCGATGCCAGCTACAAGGAGCCGATGGTGCGAAAAAACGCGCCGCACTGGATCGAGATGCTCAAGAAATACGATCTCGCCTCCGCTGGTAGAATGCCGGCGCCGGGCCATGGCGCAGGGCAGTCCGAATACGCCGCGAAGTCGACAAACTAGGAAAAAACGGGAACTCGAGCCCGCTGGTGGACAACGCGCTGAGTTTTGTTGTGTTACACTGCAAGGAATTATAGCCGAATGCCGCGGGTCGGTCGCAAACGAAGAATTGTTGACCCCGCTCCCTTCCGCCCTATATAGTAACCGCCCGGTTACATAGGCGCTCATAGCAATGCTCTTGTCTGAAACCCAACTGCAGATCCGCGACATGACGCGGAAGTTCGCCGACAGCGTTATCCGGCCCGCAGCCGAGGAGCTAGACGGCAATGAGAGGTTTCCGGCCGAAATCTACGAGCGGATGGCGCAACTCGGCCTGTTCGGCATTTGCGTTCCGGAGGAGCAGGGCGGGCCTGGCCTCGACACGCTGTCCTACGCGATCGTAATGGAGGAGCTTTCGAGGGGCTACTCATCCGTCGCCGACCAGTGCGGATTAGTCGAACTGGCGGCGACGCTGCTTGTGCAGCACGGAACAGGCGGGCAGCGGAAAAAATGGCTGAACGGGCTTCTGGCGGCGGAACTCAAGGCGGCGTACTGCATCACCGAAGCGGAAGCGGGAACGGACGTATCCGCGATTCGAACCAACGCGGCGAGAACTTCCGGCGGCTGGACTCTCAACGGCGAAAAAATCTGGATCCACAATGCGCCCGTAGCGGATGTCGGCTTCGTCCTCGCGAAAACCGAACCTGGCGCCGGGCATCGCGGCATGTCCATATTCCTCGTGGATTTGAATTCCGACGGAGTCGCCAGAGGGAAAAGAGAGAAAAAAATGGGGCAGAAGGCCAGTCCCGTCGGCTCGCTGTCGTTCTCGGATGTCGAATTGCCCGAAGACGCGCTTCTAGGCGCGGAAGGCCGCGGATTTCACTTGATGATGAGCGTCCTCGACAAGGGACGCGTCGGAATTGCTGCGCTCGCGGTGGGAATCGCCCAGGCTGGCTTGGAAGCGGCATTGGAATACGCAAAGGAGCGCAAGCAGTTCAATCGGACGATTTCGGAATTTCAGGGCGTGCAGTGGCTACTGGCCGACATGGCGAAGGACATCGAAGCCGCGCGGCTTCTCGTGCATTCAGCCGCTAGGAAAATCGACGGCGGCGAAGACGCGACCATGGCATGCTCGATGGCGAAATGCTTCGCAAGCGACATGGCGGTATCGCGGACCTCCGATGCCGTGCAGGTATTCGGAGGATCCGGATATATTCGCGGATTCGAAGTCGAACGCCTGTACAGGGACGCGAAAATCACGCAGATCTACGAGGGCACCAACCAGATTCAAAGAATGATCATCGCGCGCGAACTTCTGAAGAAAGGAGCCGCGCCGTGAACGGGCACGCAGCGTTCGTTACCGGAGCTAGCAGAGGCATCGGGCTAGGCGCGGCCGTCGAACTAGCCAAGCGAGGATTCTCCGTCGCATTGAACGGTTCGAAAGATCGGAAGGGATTGGAAGACGCCGCGCGCCAAGTCTCCGAGGCGGGATCGGGACGTGCCGTAGCCGTTCCGTTCGATGTCTCCGACATTGGCTCGCACGAGCGCGCGATCGACCGCGCCGAGGCCGAAATCGGCCCTCTGACAACGCTTGTCAACAACGCCGGCGTGGGCGTGACGAGCAGAGGCGACATTCTCGATGCAACCGAGGAGAGCTGGGACAGGTGCCTCGCGGTCAACGCCAAGGCGATGTTTTTTCTCAGCCAGGCGTTCTCGAAAAGACTCCTTGGCCGGACGCGGAATCCATCGCTATTTTATTCCATCGTGAATGTTTCGTCCGCAAATGCGGTCGCGGTTTCGGCTACAAGAGCCGAATACTGCGTTTCGAAGGCCGCCGCCGCCATGGTCTCCAAGGCGTTCGCGGCGCGGCTCGGCGCCGAGGAAATCCCCGTCTTCGATGTTCAGCCGGGCCTGATCAGGACGGCGATGACGAAACCCGTAATCGAGGACTACGCCGAAAGAGCTAGATTTGGGCTAACTCTTTACCCCAGAGTCGGCACGCCCGAAGAAGTCGGCAGGCTAATTGCCGGTTTGGCCTCGGGTGCGCTCCCATATACGACGGGACAGGCGATCTCGGCCGACGGCGGCCTGCTCCTGTCACGGTTTTGAGGACAAATCATGCAAATCCGGCTACCTGATACCAGCGGCGATTTCCGGGCATACGAGCTTTCGGGAACGCCGATTGAAAAAACGCCGTTGCCTCCCGATCCCATAAGGACGGTATTCGCGGCCGCTCACGTCGCTGCCGACCCATTTTCCGACTGCGTCCCCGGCGAACCGGCATCGCTGGATTGGGAAGCGACCATGGGCTTCAGGCGCCACCTAGCCGGACTCGGGCTCGGAATCGCCGAAGCCATGGACACGGCCCAGCGCGGCATGGGGCTGGATTGGCCCCTCGCGCTGGAACTGATCCGCCGCACGTCGAGCGAGTTGCCCGACGCGCTCGTATTCAACGGCGCCGGCACGGATCAGCTGAAGCCTTCGAACGCAAGGAATCTGGACGATGTTCGGCGAGCCTATATGGAGCAGATCGAAGGAATTCAGAAAGTCGGCGGTCGAATCATAATCATGGCCAGTCGGGCGCTGGCGCGCGTCGCGACGAGTCCGAAAGACTACGAATCGGTCTACGGCGAGGTGATTGCCGCTTGCGACGAGCCCGTCATACTTCATTGGCTCGGCGACATGTTCGATCCGGAGCTGTCGGGATACTGGGGAGGCGACAACTTCCGAAGCTGCCTGGAAACCGCGCTGACCATCATCGAGGACAACCAATCGAACATTGACGGCATCAAGATCTCGCTTCTCGACAAGGACAAGGAAATCGCGATGCGGCGCCGGCTGCCAGCCGGCGTAAGGATGTATTCGGGCGACGACTTCAACTACCCTGAACTCATTCTGGGCGACGAGGAAGGATTCTCGCACGCCCTGCTCGGAATATTCGATCCGATCGCGATTTCCGCCGCGCGCGCGATCGCGCTTCTTGGCGAAGGAGATATCGAAGGCTATAGCGATACGATCGAACCGACAGTACCTCTATCTCGCCACATTTTCCGGGCGCCCACGCTATACTACAAGACGGGCGTCGTGTTCCTGGCGTGGCTCAATGGATTCCAGAGGCACTTCATCATGCTGGGCGGCGCGCAGTCGATGCGTTCTCTTCCCTACTTCGTCGACTGCTTCAAGATGGCGGATTCATGCGGCCTTCTGAGCGATCCAGAAATGGCGATCCTTCGAATGAAAAAATTTCTTGGCTTGTACGGGGCATAGCTGGAATGCGGAATTTCTCCGAGAATTGCGCCTGCCTGGCGCTGAACACAGCAACTCTCGGCCACATCCTGGAAGGCAAGGGCGCGGGATGGCAACCGGAAAGAGTCATCGACGCCTGCGCCGAACGAGGATTCGGCGGCATCGTATTCTGGAAGCGGGAACTCGGCGGACGAGCATTCGAAATCGGCGAAAGAACCCGCGCGGCGGGCATGGAGGTCACGGGTCTTTGCCGATCGCCGTTTCTCGTCGGACCGCTCGCCTCCCCCGCCCTCGCCGAAACCGTCGATGAATTCAACTCGCTTATCGACACGGCGGCGGAACTCGGCGCGAAAGCCGTAACGGTCGTTGTCGGAGGAGTTGTCGCGGGAAGCCATTCCATGGCCGAAAGCCTGAGGACGGCAACTGAAATCCTTTCGAAAATCGCGCCGTACGCCGAACGCAACGGCGTCAGGCTGGCATTGGAGCCGCTCCACCCGGTCTACGGAGGAGACCGGTCCTGCCTCGTAACGGTAAGAGATGCCGCAAAAATGTGCCGGGAAATCGGATCCTCGAATATTGGCATCGCTATCGACGTCTATCACGTGTGGTGGGACCTGTCCCTCGAGGAACAGCTTTCGAATGCGGGCGACGTTCAAATCCTAGGATATCACCTGTGCGACTGGCTGGCCGATACTAAGGACATGCTTCTCGACCGGGGAATGATGGGAGACGGGGTCGCCGATCTAAGGAATATAAGGCGAACGGTCGAGGGCGCCGGCTTCGACGGCCTCTGCGAAGTAGAAATCTTCTCGGACAAGAACTGGTGGAAAAAGGATCCCGACTACGTGCTGGATACGATAATGCAGAGATTTAAATCCGTCTGCTGACATCCTGAAAAGAGCGCTCGGCCGATGCCTGGCGCGCCGGCCTTCAAGTAGGCTCGGGACAAGGCTTTACCCGCGGAAATTTCAATTGTTTCGGGGTTAAGCGATGCCTTTTGGCAAGGTTCGCTAGCGCTCCGCGTATTGATTCCGAGCAATGCTCGAGAAATGCGGCTCTTCCCGAACCGCATCGAGTGCCAGCAGCGCGGGCGCGAACCGCCCTGAAGAGATTTTTATTTCGATTCGTCCGGTTTCCCCGAGGGACTCAAGCCAGAACGCGGCGACTCCGCCCCTGAATGCAAGTCGGTCCGGGCCTATAATTTTCGCGGCGCCTTCGACTTCGACTTGCAGCGGATCTCCGAAAACCGGCATGATCGAGCCCGCTTGATCAACTGCGCGCGCAACGACGCGAACGGAATCCTTCTCGGATGCCAAGAGATATTCCGAGTCCGCTTCAACATCGATCCTGTCGGGGCGGGGATCGCAGACAAGCCGAACTTCCTCTTTCGCGACGCCGTTTACGAATCCTGTAAAGAAAAGATCCTCCCACTTCGTGCCCCAGCAGCCGATTTCTTCTATGGAAAGGTGCCGATGATCGATCACTACGGGCGGGAAGGGCAGATTCCGATAGTTTTCGCGGTCGGGCTTCGCCCGGACCGCGGACTTGTTTCCAAAGCGCAGCTCGACTTCGTCGCAGTTGGTCAGAACGATGAGCGGGAATATTCCGCCAATGCTTCGTTCGCCTCGAGAGCCGAAGGTTACCGGTTTCATTACAATGCCGTCCGACGGGTCGCATTGGCTTGAATATGCATAGGCGGCGAACTTCGGAATTCGAAACATATCCAGTACGCCGTGATGGCATATCCGGTCGCCCGAACCGAAGTCCTTGTGCGTATTGTAGTCCGCCATGCACCATCCGATGCAGCCGGATATCCGGGGATCTCCGTACATTGCATCCAGCACTTTGAGGTGGCGAGTTACGTGTTCGGCCTGCCTTTGCTCGGGGTCGAACGATTTTGTCGGGTACATATGCCCGTTGAACTCCGTAACCATATACGGAACCGGGTAGTTTAGGCCGGTTACGTCCCTTTGCTTCCGCAGGGAAATCGGGAAGTGGTTCGTCCACGGGAGCTCTTCATTGCCCTGAATGAAGTCGTTCATCGTGTAGACGTCCTCGAGCAATTCGCTATTGGGAAAATTCCGAACGCCCGCTGTTTGGCGCGTGGGGTCCAGCGCCCGCGCAACCGCGTTCGTTTCCTCGTAAAAGGCGCCGTCGTCTTGCGACTCGTTGATTCGAACTCCCCAAAGTATGATCGAAGGACGGTTCCAGTCCCGGCGGATCATGCGGCGGACGTTTTCGACCGCTTCACGCTTCCACTCGGGACCGCCGATATGCTGCCAGCCAGGAATTTCCTCAAAAACCAAAAGCCCAATTCTATCGCAGTGATCCAAAAACCAGGGCGATTGAGGATAGTGCGAAGTTCGAACGAGATTGCATTTCAAATCGTATTTTACAATTTCGGCGTCGCGTTCCTGAGCGCGCCTGCCCATCGCGTATCCCGCATAGGGATAGGACTGGTGGCGATTCAGCCCCATGATTTTCAGCGGTCGGCCATTCAGTTTAAACCCGTTCGGCGTAAACTCCGCAGTCCTAAACCCGATCCATGTCGATACTTGGTCGGAGCCCTTAGAATGATCGAGTTCGACAAGGACTCGGTAGAGCGATGGATTGTCCAGTTCCCAAAGTTCGATATTCGGCAGATCGGCAAGTGAGATTTCGGTTCTTTCGCCGGCGTGAAGGCATGAATTGCAAGCGATTTCATTGCCTGAGGCATCAAATATCCGAGCCGTCAACTTCGCGTCGCCGCCTAGCTTTTGCGGGTTGCGCAATTCGCAATGGACGGTCGCGGATTTCAGTTCGGAAAGAACGTTTCGCGTTTCAACCTTGATTCTCTCGATAGAAACGCAGTCGACGACCTTTAGCCAGGCATCGCGATAGATTCCGGCATAGGTCAGATAATCGATTTGACCGCCGAACGGCGGAAATTCCGGATTTTCAGTTCCGTCGATCTTCACCGAGACAAGATTAACGCCGCGTTTCAGATTGGAGTTCAACGGCACTTCGAAGGGCGTGTAGCCGTCCCTATGCGACGCAATTTTCTCGCCGTTCAGGTAAACGACGGAATCCGCCATCGCGCCGTCGAATACCAGGGAAACTTCCCGATTTTCGAATTCAGGCTGCCATTCGAAGGATTTCTGGTAGCAGAAACTGCGTTGGAATTCGGTTTCGTCAAAATAATTGTAGGGCAGTTCGACTGCGCTGTGCGGTAGATTAATCCTGCTGCCGCTTTTGAGTTCATAAATTAGGTTTTCTTCGAACCCTTCGTGGAAGGTCCAGTCATCGCTAAAGCGAGTAGTCGATCGCATTGACAGCCCTTTTGATCAAATCTTTTAGTCGGTAGGCGGACAGCATTTACGCGTTCGATCTCTGACATTCAATCAATTCGTGCGGAGCATGACGCATTGCATCCAACTCGCGGAAACGGCCGCGATCCGAGGCTTGCCCTCAACTTCTCGGGAGCGCAACCAGCTGCGAATTCGCTAAGAACGTCTCATTTTATAGGTCATGCCGCCGTACCCCGGCTGTCCTTCGAATTGATGGAATTTTCCTATCTGTAATTCGCGACGCAAGATTCGCGAGCAAGCAGATCGCTGGCGACCGGGGCCAGCACGTGGCTTCAGGCATTCTTGTAGCGCATGCCGACCAGTTGCTTCCACGTCCTTTCGAAAGCGTTGAAGCCGATACGCATCCTCGATCTGCGCTTGCGGTCGTACCGCAATCGATCCCCGGCGGTCTCGACATAGCGCATGCGCGCGGCGTTCGCTTTGCGCACTTCGGCATTATGCCGAAAATCATCGATGACGGCGGCGACAAGGCTCTGCTTGCGGTCGGATTTCACAACCTCGAATAGCAGCGTGAACTCGTAGTTGCGGGGATAGTGAGCCTGGAGCGTAGAGCATGCGAATTCTAGAACATGAAAGAACCCAATGATTCAGTTTACCATCGTGCTAAGAGGCCATTGCCGGAATGGGTCGATAAGGCCGCCTGTGATACTCAGATCTTTCAAGCCGAAATGAAGCGGGCTTCCTTACGAATAATTTCCCGCAACGCCCTTGCAAACAGTTTGGGACACGGCCTTATCGCCGACCGTTTGACATTCTCGATCGGCTCGGTTGCGCGAGTTGGCGAGGCGCGACATTAAATTCGACCAGCGGAATTCCGCACGCCCCGCAAGCAGGAAAATTGCGAATCAAGACTAAGAATCCAATTTGAGAATTCTCGAATCGACGACGGGATACGATGGATCCCAAAATGAGGACGGCTTTGCTCAGCGTGATACGATTAGTCCACAAAGGCGCGCTCTATGACAAACTGACCGGGCGAACTGATTGATCCCTCCTTGAATTCCATTGCTTCGAGCTTCGCCTTGAGCTCCTGCAGCATCGACATTGAGCCGCAAATCATCACTCTGTCCCGTTCGGGATCAAACGGCGGCCTATTTATCAATTCGAAAAAAGTGCCGTCGTCGATTTTACTAGTTATGCGGCCTACGGTCTTGCTGGACTCTCGCGTCGTCGTTGGAAAGTGAATTAACTTCGCTCTGGCTTCGTCGCCGACCAACGGATCCTCCAGCGTTTTCGACAGCGTTTCGAAACCGTAGGTCAGTTCGTCTTTTTCCCGGCATGTATGGGTCACGACGACTTCTTCGAATTTCTCATAAATCTCGGGATCTCGCATTAGAGAGGCAAACGGCGCAATGCCAGTGCCGGTGGACAGCATGTAAATCCTGCTTCCGGGTAGAAGCGCATCCAATATAAGAGTGCCGGTCGACTTTTTCCTCATTAGTACCGTATCGCCGGGCTTGATCTTTTGAAGATGCTCGGTAAGCGGCCCGCCGGGAACCTTGATCGAAAAAAACTCCAGTTCCTCGTCCCATGCCGGACTGGATATCGAATACGCCCGGTAGACCGGCTTCGCGGCGTTCGGCAGCCCGATCATGACGAATTCGCCCGACCTAAATCGAAAGCTTCGCGGGCGCGTCATGCGAAACTGAAACAGTCTCGGAGTATAGTGTTTTACTTCCGTCACCGTTTCGGCAAAAACGCCGGGCGGCACAGGATGCTGCAATGCGGATTTCTCCTCGCGGGCAATACCTTCGCTCACGTCATGGCTCCGTTTTCAAATTCGGCTGCGGCTCGGAACTGGAAAATAGTTTCAGCGCGCCCGGCATACCGGAAGCTTCGTTGTTGACTTGTACAGGTATAGCCCGAATTCCCCGGAAAATGCTGTTCATGAAAATCAACCGGTCGCCCTCAGCGAATGCTTCGCCTTGCATGCGCCGAGGCTTCGAAATTCCCCTTTCCATCCGCACTCCTCCAAAGCCATGCATAATGCCGCAATCAGTCAGTGGCGACCCGCGGAAGCCGCTTCCTAGAATCCCGCGCCTCCGGTTCATTCTAACACGGATTGCCGAAAACCCGGAATTCGAGCCGATCGACCGATATAAATGAAGCAGACGCTTTGTCGCGTCGCCGCGAACTTGCCTCCGCTCCAACCCGCGCATACATAGATCATCATGTCCAAACTGCTGTACCTATTCCTGCTGCCGCTTGTTTTTTCGCTTGTGCGTTACCAATTTGCTCTGTTTCAAATGAAAAGAGACATCGAAAGTAAATCCACGGATCTCAACGACGCGCCGGTTGATCGGCTGAACGGCAGAATGGCGGCGGTTCTAGGCGTTTCGTCCATCGATGCCAATATCTTCGAAATCGACGCGGTCAATGGATTCGCAGTTCCGGACGGGCGCATTTTCATAACTCGCGGTCTTATGAATCGATACCGCGTCGGAGATATCTCGGCCGAGGAGATTGCATCGGTAATCGCCCATGAGATCGGACACGTTGCGCTAGGCCATGCCAAACGGCGGATGGTCGATGTCGCCGGGAAGGATGCGATGCGCATTGCTCTCGGGTTCATGTTTCTAAAGATACCGCTGGTCGGCAATTTAATAGCCGATTTCCTCGCTCGGATATTCGTTTCGGGTCTTTCCAGGCGAGACGAGTACGCCGCCGACAAATTTGCCAGCGGCTTGCTGATCAAGTCCGGAATCGGCACCGCTCCGCAAAAAAGCCTATTCGATAAATTGGGCATGATGGGTTCCGGCGCGGACGGCGTCGCGTGGCTAATGGACCATCCGAAGGCTAAAGACAGGATTCTGGCCATAGAAAAAAACGAACGGGAGTGGGGTGTTCACGCCTGAAGATTCAGGCGCGAATTCCCTAGGTCAAACCTTTAGAAGCGCGAGTTTTCGCTTATTTCCTGCAATATGCAAATCGTCGATCGCTTCGGTCATTGCTAAATGCCAGATAATTCGTTATTCCGCTGCGCCGTAAGCTCTAGGCCGGAATGTGGATTTTTGCCGCCTTTTTCGCAGGCAATTTAGACGGGACTAGCCGCTCAACGCCCTCCTTCGGAAAGGAAAAGTGCGAATAATGAATAATCTGGAAAGCGATCTTCGCAGCGAAATCGTTGCCAATTGCAGAAAAATGAATGCCATCGGTCTAAACCAAGGCACATCGGGAAATATTTCGGCAAGGCTGGGAGATCGGATGCTGATATCTCCTTCGTCGATTCCATACGATGACATGGAGCCCTCGATGATCGCCTCCATGCCCATCGACGGAGACTACGGCTCATGGGAGGGACCGCTTAGACCGTCGTCGGAATGGCGCTTCCACCTGGACATCCTTCGCGAGCGGCCGGAAGTATCGGCCACTGTTCATGCGCATCCGCCGTACTGCACGGCTCTCGCGATCGCGCGCAAGCCGATACCGGCTTGCCATTACATGGTTGCGATTTTTGGCGGCAATTCGGTTCGCTGCGCCGACTATGCCACATTTGGAACCAAGGAGTTGTCGCTCGCAGTTCTGAAAGCCCTGGCCGGACGATCGGCTTGCTTGCTCGCCAATCACGGATCGATTGCTACGGGCGACGGCCTCTCGAACGCCATGTGGAGGGCGGTGGAGTTAGAAACTATCGCGCACCAATATTTCTGTTCGCTTTTGATTGGCGGCCCGGTTGTCTTGAACAACGAGCAAATCGCCGACACCGTGGCCGGAATGGCGAAGTACGCGCCGCAAAAAAATCCCGACAGCGAGGACATCAAGGCGGCTGCCGCCTAGCGGAGGTTTCCGCGCGACAACTTTCGGAAAATCCTGCCTGATTCGGTGCTATTCGAAGCAATGCCGAAAAATCGAACGCCGGGCGACCCGGGAAAAGCCTAGGCGATTCCGGACTGCCGATTTAAAACTCTTCGCAATTCGCGCGTTCGAGCCGCCTTTTTTTTCGAGGCTCGCGTTCCGGCGCGGGCGTTCGCGTTTTTCGGAAGGGATGCTCGACGTATTTCTTCCAAGTCGACGAATTCGCACGCGTCGGCTTTCCCCTAGCCGCGAAAATCCAAGTTGCAAGGGAAAGCCCGTAATTCGGACGCACTTAGTCACATCCGCTCTCCAAGCCGGCCCGGATCGAACCGACGGCCTATAATTGAAAAGAAGACGGTGCGCGGCGACGCTGCCAAGGTTCGACGAGATATGGAAAAGCGGATTGCGAGATATCGGCTCGCGGGATTCCGGTTGTAGTCGGGTCAGACATGCTGATCGATCAGAATCGGATTGCCGTCTGGGTCGCAAAGCATGCAACTGGCGGGGCCCGTCGTGGATTCGTCCGCTTCGTTGACGAATTCAATGCCGTCCGCCTTGAGCGCCTTTTGAATCTCGCGAATGTCGGTGAATTCATCCAGCTTTTGCGCATTCGGGTCCCATCCGGGGTTGAAGGTCAAGATGTTATTTTCGAACATGCCCTGAAAAAGGCCGATGATGCAGCCAGAATTCTTCATGATGAGCCAGCCTTGATCCTCCTGTCCGCCGAAGACGGACAAGCCGAGCTTTTCGTAGAACTCTCGGGAAGCGGCAATGTCCTTGACAGCCAGGCTAACGGAAAAGTTTCCGAGATTCATACTTCTACTCCATAAGTCCAGCGGCTCGAGGAAATTCCCGAGGCCGCCATAGAAAGAATTGCGCATCAAGTGCGCTACGGCGACTCTCGCACTAGCGATGGAATTGCGCAATCGCGCAATATTGCTGAATTGCTGGCCGGCATTTTGCGACTGCTCCCACTCAGAACTGCGAGGAAGCCGTCGCAGCTGCCCGATGCCGGTTACGGGGTGTCGAAATTCGAACGGGATCAGCGCTTTTTTCCTAGCAGGTGCGAATTCCGCCCGATAATTATCGTTGACATGCCGATATCGGCATATTGGCCGCTTCGGAAGGTAGCTTCAGTCGGCGGTTTTCATTTAGCTTGGAACTCTCCCGGCTCGCCGCGCTGTTTATCGGGACCGATTTGCGCGCTCATTGCGTCCGGACAAGAAATTTGTTCGTTTTGGGGGGCGCGATCGCATATCGCCGGGCACCGGACAGGCGCAGGGTCGACCGCATCTTGCGCATCGAGGCTCCGAACACCGCCTCCAAACCGCGTTGCAAAGTCATTGGGCCGAAATCCGGAAACTACCGCCGCGACAAATGCTCCGATCACGGGTTCAGGAGGGCGGCGGCAGTCGATGTTTCGTCGAATTGCATTGTCTCATATCGCCGCGTCCGACAAAATTGCCGACATCTGCGGTTCCGGACCCGGTCGCGCTCGCCCTTCGCTTTGCGGCGTCTCGCTCCGCGGCAAGACTCGCGGCTTCCAGCATGGCCGCTGGATTTCGAACAAATCCGGTTGCCGCGGCCGCAGGCCCTGCGCGACACCACCCGGCGGCCGATTCGACTGCGCTAAAAGCCGGCCCTCAACGCCGCACATCCACTATCTCCGCTTAAACCGCGAGCACACGGACAAGCTTCGTAATTGGACAACCGGGACGATGCCCGAATCGCGGTTGCGGACGAGAGACAACGGAGAGAAAGGGAGTATAACAGTAGGGAAAGAGAACAATTTTACAAAAGCGCGGCGAATCGCCAGTATCCCGCGCTGTCGTTCCGCCGTCGACGCTCTTTTGCGTAGTCGCGTCGGACATGCCGGCGACGAATATCGGACCTTGAAGGAATGAATATGTCTGACGAACATCTAGCGGCCATGATGGACAACCTTTATTGGTGGGGTATTCCAACATTGTTCCGCTGCCCGAATGAACGCCCCGAAGGCGCGGACATCGCCTTGGTCGGCGTGCCGCATTCCACGGGCAACGGCACGACGGAGCGCGATCAGCATCTTGGACCCCGGGCTTTGCGCAATGTGTCTTCGGTCGCGCGGCGCGTGCATGGTGACTTTCGCCTGAACCCCTGGGAGGCGGCCAGGATCGTGGATGCGGGCGACGTGCCTTTCCCGCGCGCCAATGACAACGAAGCATGCATCAAGCAGATTACCCGGTTCTATCAGCACATCGACGCGGCCGGCGCCCGTCCGGTTTCGATCGGCGGCGATCACTCGATAACCGGCGGGATCGTGCAGGCGCTCGGGCGCGGCAAGCTCACATGCGGCGAGCCTGTCTGCTTTCTCCATCTCGATGCCCATACCGATGTATTCACCAAGGTCGACCATTTCCTCGGGGCCAAGAAGTCAGCTGCCCATTGGGGCGCGTATCTGGTCGATCAAGGCGATGTGGATCCGCATCATTCCATGCAAATTGGTCTGCGGGGCCATGCCCGAACATTGGATTGGCTGCAGCCATCCTACGACTACGGCTACAACGTGGTCACAATGAAGGAATTTCGCAAGCGAGGCATCGATGACGTGGTGATGCAAATCCGCGAAGTCATAGCCGCACGGCCGGTCTACATCACATTCGACCTCGATTGCCTAGATCCGTCCATTGCGCCCGCGGTATCGAATCTAGAGCCGAGCGAAAAAGGTTTTGACATCGACGAGGCCGTGGCGCTTTTGCGCGCCGTGCGAGGAATGAACATCGTGGGCGGCGATGTCGTTTGCATCATGCCGACCAAGGACAACCCCAATCAAATCACCGCCCTGACAGCCGCAGCCATCATGTTCGAGATGATTTCCATGATCGCCGAGAACGTGAGAAATGCGCGCTAGAATCCCGACCCCTACTTGCCAAGACATGTTTGTTATTCGGTATTGAAACAACCTTCATTGTGCATTTGCCTAACCACTTCCAACGCATCAAAAGGCTGCCCTGCGCTCAATAGGGCATCAGATTGCGCATCCTGACTTTCGCACCATTCAATAGCTGTTCTTGTTCCGCAAGCGACTCTCGCGGAGGACGTTGTGTGTTTGCGCTATTGCATTCAGCGAGAACTACGCTTGCAAGCATGACAATCCAAGATTTTGACATTGAATACTCCTGGTTAGTTCCAGGCTGTCCAGTTTCAATAGGGCATACTACTGTTCGGTCCTACTCCCTGATCTCCGTTTTGGCCCGTTCGCTGGACAATCCCCTATCGAACGCACTCGTCAGGCGACTTCCTCCGCCACCATTTCCGGATGTCGGGCAATTACCTTGATATAAGCGATGGCAAAGTCCGGAGGCGTTGACCGCGCCTGCTTCCAGTCCCGCAGCGTGCCCGGCGGCACGCAGAAGCGGCGTGCAAATTCTGTCTGTGACAAACCCAGGCAGGTTCTTATCCTGCGGGTCAGGCGCGCCTTCAAGGCGCGGTCCATTGCCCTGGGAGTTGCATCGAAATCCTCCGGGTCGGACGGATCAGCCTTCAGTGTGGCAGGCTCTTTCTTCACCTCTGTTGCTCCATCTCACGGATATGAACCGGAGCAGACCTCTTCGAAAGGTGAACACACCGGTAAAACAACTTCTCCCGGACGGTGCCGATGACCTTGAAGCGCTCCTCTCCGTCCCGTTTCCGGATCGAGGGGATGATCAGCTGATCGGCATCCTCGAAAATCCAATGCCGAACGCCAGGACAGCCCGTGCCTTCCCGGTTGATGTCATCCTTGGCGAGGTCAAACCCATTGGCCATGAACAGAGCTATACGGGAATCCCGTATGAAAGGATAGCTTGAACTACCACCCGTTCTCGGCTGCGCGGAACAGCTCGAATTCAGTGTCTGCGAATCTCTTCCGGCCCCCGCTGACAGGACCGCGAAGGAACTGTTGGACCTCACTCCGCCCCGCTCGCTCGACCGGATCGATGTTCAGATTTTCATGCGGCGAAACTTGAGTTGCTTCAGCTGGCGGGGCCAAAGCGCCGGCGGAAACCTTGTCGCGGATGGCGCCGCGGTGCGGAGCCTGCTGCGCCCGAACCGGTCGAACCCGCGCATTTCGATGAAGCCATTCGGCAAGTGGTCGCGGCGGCGAGGCTCGAAAGCGAAAGCCCCGAAAACTCCGGAGGCTCAGTCCGCCCATCGCCGCGCCGCGCCGGATTCGAGGAAAGCGCGCCGCGCTCTGACTACGATCAGATCCTCATCAATGTATTCTGATCCAATAGGTAGTGCTGATTGATCAACACTCCAGCCGCCCCAATTAGTCGGGCATCCCGGCCGATCTGCCCCGGTTCAACGGCGGGAAAGATTACGCCTTGCAAATCTGTCACTTTCAGCTGTTCGATGACCTTTGCGACGAGCCGGTCCTTGACCGCCGGCGGGATCGCTCCGTCGATGACGACGGCATCGAAGTCCATAATCGACAACGACGAAACAACAGCGTAGGATAAGCTCTTGCTGGCCCTCTGGAGCCATTGCTCCAAATGTTCTCCGAATTCTGTCCAATCAGTCTTTGCTTCGTAGACATTCGCTGGATCAATTCCCGCCGATGCCAGACCCCGTTCCAATACAATTAGGGATGCGTGATCTATTAGCCGATCGCCCCCGACCATATCGGGCACGCGCATCGGACCGAAGCCGCCGGCGTTGCCTCTCCGTCCTGGAAAGACGCTTCCGTTTAGCACGACGCCGCCGCCGATAAAGGTGCCCGCAAAGAAGTAGATCCAGTCTTGTTTCCCGGAGTGATCGCCAAAAATCTGTTCCGCCCTGCACGCTGCAGTGCCGTCGTTTTCAACCACGATTGTCCAGGGAACCTTCTCGTTCAAGCTCTCCAAGATATCGAAATCACGCCAAACTTGAAGCTCTTCTTTGGGAACGCCGAACTGGTCGGTCCAGCTCCAGAGCTCGAATGGCATGGCGACCGCCATCGCAGTGACGTTTTTGCGTGAAATTTTAGCCGATCGAAGAACCGGCGTCAGCATCCGTCCTACAAAATTCATCACGTTTTCGGGGGTAGGATAGCTGTAGGCTTCTCTTCTTTTCGACACGATCTCGCCGATAAAATTAATCACCGCGAGTTCGACGCTGCGTCGGCCAATCTTCAAGGAAACATATTTGTGGGCGTCCGGGTTTATGCGCATCGGCGTTGACGGCTGACCGATGCGGCCAAGAATTCGTTCGCCGCGCAGCACAAGCCCGCTCTTTTCAAGTTTTCTGAAAATGACGGACGTCGCGTTTGCAGAAAGCCCGCTTGCGCGTGTCGCCTGGGCCTTGGTCATCTCACCGTGGCGGCGCACGAGCTGCAGCAAAAGACGCTCGTTATAGCCTCTTACGTCAAGCTGGTTGGTTCCTCGTTGGCCAGTTGACCTCATGCATCCCTCGACTCCTCGTTGCCGGATCTTCCGCGGCGCCTTAGGGGCGATTGCGTCCAGCAAAACAGGCGACACTATAGGTAGCTCCATTCACTCTTTCAAGCAAGCAAAACAAGTTTCAACTAATTCACCGGAAATTACCTAATGATGCGCAGCGGAATTCTGGTGTAGACACGGCTAGGAAAGACTAGATATAGCGCAGGAGCGACGCTATTCACTGGAGTGCACATTTCCGCATCTTTTTTTTGACGCAGTTTATAAATCACTATGAATTAGTTGTTGATCTTTTTTGCCGCGCTTCATATAGGGCTAGATCCGCGGCGAATCGAATTGATTCCCGAAAATTGAAGCAATAGAGGAAAAAAGGAAATGAAGAAACTGTTTGCATTTGCAGGAAGTGCCTTGGTTGCTTTGTGCGCAACCGGAGGAACAGCGGTTGCGGACGATATAAAGGCATGTCTGATCACAAAAACGGACACCAATCCGTTCTTCGTTAAAATGAAAGAAGGCGCGCTTGCCAAGTCAGAGGAGCTCGGAGTGAGCCTCTCGACATTTGCAGGAAAGCTCGATGGCGACCATGAGACACAGGTCGCAGCGATCGAGACTTGCATTGCAGACGGTGCGAATGGAATACTTCTGACCGCATCGGATACGAGTTCAATCGTTTCGGCCGTTACCCAGGCGCGGGAAGCTGGATTGGTAGTCATCGCCTTGGATACGCCACTGGACCCGATCGACGCGGCGGACATGACATTTGCCACCGACAACTTCGTTGCCGGCGAATTGATCGGCAAGTGGGCGGCTGCAACATTCGGGGACGAAGCTGCCAACGCCAAGATCGGCATGCTCGATATCGCAGTTTCCCAACCCACAGTCGGCGTATTGCGCGACCAAGGCTTCTTGCAGGGATTTGGAATCGATCTTGCCGATCCGAATAAGTGGGGAGACGAGGACGATCCGCGAATTGTTGGCCACGATGTAACTTTGGGCAACGAAGAAGGCGGCCGCAGGGCGATGGAAAACCTCCTTGCTTTGGACCCGATGATCAACCTGGTCTACACGATCAATGAGCCTGCGGCAGCCGGAGCGTATGAAGCGCTGAAGGCCATTGGACGCGAGAACGATGTAACTATCGTGTCCGTAGACGGCGGGTGCCCAGGCGTTGCCAATGTCAAGGCCGGAGTTATCGGCGCGACCTCTCAACAGTATCCGCTCCTGATGGCGTCGATGGGTATCGAGGCAATTGTCGCGTGGGCCAAAGACGGAACCAAACCCGCCAACACGCCTGGCAAGGACTTTTTTGACACAGGCGTCGCACTGATCACGGACCATCCGGTTGACGGCGTCGAATCGATAGATACCGAAAAAGGCACCGAACTCTGCTGGGGATAAGTTGACAGCGAGGCGTTCCAACGTCTAATTGCAAGGGGCGGGTAATTGCACCCGCCCTTTTTTCAATGTCACCGAGTTCCGGAGCAGTCCATGTCCGAATCTGGCAGTAATGAAGCGGCAGCGAAGAATGCGTCCGGCGACGTCGCAGCGTTTGAAGACCATTCAAAGGGACTGATTTCGAAAGTACACCACGCGCTCCACACGGTGCCGGCTCTGGTTCCCTTGATCGTGCTCGTGGCGGCGATTGCGGTGTTCGGCATCCTACTCGGAAAGAAGTTCTTTTCACCGTTTGCCCTGACCCTGATTCTCCAGCAGGTTCAAATCGTCGGCATTGTCGCGGTCGCCCAATCCGTGGTCATCCTGACCGCCGGAATTGATCTTTCCGTCGGTGCGATCGCAGTGATTTCGTCGGTAATCATGGGACAGATCACTTTTCGATACGGATTGCCGGCGGGTGCCTCCATCGCTATCGGACTCCTATTCGGCACGGCGTTCGGAATGGTCAATGGCTGGATGGTGGCGGTGATGAAACTACCGCCATTCATAGTGACTCTGGGAACTTGGCAGATCGTCCTGGCGGCAAATTTCCTCTACTCGGCGAACGAAACGATCCGGAGCCAGGATATTGAAGCGAATGCTCCGCTTCTGCATCTCTTGGGGTCGAAATTCTCCGTAGGCGGCGCCGTCTTTACCTATGGGGTGGTCTTCCTGCTGGTTCTTGTGCTGCTGCTGGCGTATGTGCTTCGGCACACGGCATGGGGACGGCACGTCTACGCGGTGGGCGATGATCCGGAAGCCGCGGAACTCTCGGGCGTAGATGTACGGCGAACGCTCATTTCGGTTTACGGGCTTGCAGGCCTAATTTGCGCGTTTGCCGGTTGGGCGCTGATAGGCCGCATCGGATCGGTTTCACCAACATCGGGCCAACTGCTCAACATTGAATCAATAACCGCCGTGGTCATCGGAGGAATTTCCTTGTTTGGCGGCAGGGGATCGATACTCGGCGCTTTTTTCGGCGCTCTGATCGTTGGAGTATTCACGCTGGGGCTGCGCCTCGCAGGCGCCGATGCGCAATGGACCTTTCTTCTGATCGGCGTGCTGATTATTGCCGCCGTTGCCGTCGATCAGTGGATCCGGAAGGTTGCGGCCTGATGGAACCGATCCTCAAGGCACGGGACCTAGTGAAGCGTTATGGGCGCGTCATCGCGCTGGATCAATGCGATTTTGATCTGCTTCCCGGAGAGGTTCTTGGCGTCATCGGCGATAACGGCGCGGGAAAATCTACATTAATCAAGGCGATTTCAGGTGCAGTCAGCCCGGACGAAGGGACGATTGAACTAGAAGGTCGAAAGGTCGACTTTCGTTCGCCTATTGAAGCAAGGGCGGCCGGTATCGAGACCGTCTATCAGACCCTCGCCATGTCCCCGGCTCTGTCAATTGCCGACAACATGTTCATGGGACGGGAGTTGCGGAAAGCAGGGTTGCGAGGGATGCTCTTTCGTCAACTGGACCGAAAGAAAATGGAGAGAATTGCGCGGGAGAAACTCTCCGAACTCGGGCTAATGACAATTCAAGACATTAATCAGGCTGTTGAAACACTGTCCGGCGGTCAGCGGCAGGGCGTAGCGGTAGCGCGCGCAGCGGCGTTCGGATCGAAAATCATTATTATGGACGAGCCGACTGCCGCACTCGGGGTGAAGGAAAGTCGCAGGGTCCTGGACCTGATCAAGGATGTGAAGTCGAGAGGAATTCCCATCATTCTGATCAGCCACAACATGCCGCATGTATTTGAAGTTTCGGATCGCATTCACATTCACAGGCTGGGAAAACGACTATGCGTCATTGATCCGCGGGAATTCAGGATGTCCGACGCGGTTGCTTTCATGACCGGCGCCGAGGAGCCGCCGGACCCCAGTTGAACGATTCCATTCGATGCTAGGTTAATGGCGTAAAATCCCGCCATCCTGTCCTTCAACTTGCGGACAGGGCGAGGGACGAAACCGCGCTCGAATTCGGAGGCTGCGACAGTTCAGGCGGACTGGCTCGACCTGGGCCAGCGCAGCTCGCGGCGCCGCGCAATGTGCGGGACCGTCTTCACGAGTACTTTTCCGCGGTGTTTGAGATTGTCTACGAAAGCCGGCCACTCATGGCGACTCCACCGACCGCGAGCCGGTAACGAATTCGCTAAGCGCGATATTGAGGCCTATCCCTCCGACGGCCTCGGCCCGGCCGCAGGTCTTGCGCAAGGTCTTAAGAAGGATTCAGGCCGACGCTGCTTTCCCTTCGCGGCGCCGATCATGCCTAGCTAGAACTGTTCGATTCAATTTGAATGTCATCAATGGAGCCGAATGCGCGACGGCTCCGCGTCGATTGTCCCGCGGTCGGCGAATGCGCGCATGGAATTGCCGACATACTGCTACCGGACTTTTTTTAATTCCGCCATTGACAAGGCCGGCAAAATCCATTTTAATTACTTTAGGAGGAATTATTATGAAACCAAACCTGTTCAAATTTGCAATGCTTGCCGTTTCGACGGCATTCGCAACCCAAGCCATCGCGCAGGACGTCACGCTGCGCTGGGCGCTGCATCCCGGAGCCGAGGCCGACGCCGTTGTCGACTATTTTGCCCCTAGGTATGAGGAAGAAACCGGCATCAAGGTTGTCGGTGAAATCCTGCCGGCCAATCAACTCCGCGATCAAATGTCCATTGAGGCAATTGGCGATACCGGCCGTTGGGACATGGGATACCACAGTCCCGGTTGGTTCGGAACTTTTGCGCCGTATGTTCTCGACCTGACTCCATTCATAGAGAAGCACGGCTTCGACGTGAGCGCCTATCCGGACCTGGTCGTCAACAGCCACATGACCTCAAGCGCTCGCGAGGGCGAATATATCGCGCTGCCGACGACGCCGGCCGCGCCAATGCTTATCCATCGCGAAGACTGGTTCTCGCACCCGGACGAGCAGGCCGCATTCGAGAAGGAGTTCGGGCGCGCGCTAGAAGTGCCGAAGACTTTCAAAGAGTTGCGCGAGGTAGCGGGGTTCTTCACCCGCGACGCCGGCGAGATGCTGGCGGGCGAAGAGCTTGAGCGCGACCTCTACGGCTGGACCGACGCGCTCGGCGCGGGCGTTGGGATAACTCGTAGCTTCATCGTCGTCTTGTACTCCTCCGGCATCAGCGGCTGGGACGACAACTTCCAGCCCGATATCGGCAACCCCATCGTTAACGAAGTCGCCGAGTATTTCGTTGATCTGGCAAAGAACACGGCTCCCCGAGAGGCGCAGAACTGGGGATTCCTGGAAGGGCTCGAGATGTTCCGCGATGGTCGCCTCGCGATGGCGACCATGTGGCCGCAAGGCGTGGGAATCGTCGAAACCGAGGGCGGGAACGCCATGGGCAACGTCGGCTACTCCACCCTGCCCGTCTGGGAAGGCAACCTCAAAGGATTTACGCAGGGAACGCCGTTCCTCGGCGGCGGCGGCGTGTTTATCTTCGATACGCCAAATGCCGACGAGGCGTTCAAATTCCTTAAGTGGATGCTGCAGGACAACGAGGTTGAATGGGGCAAGCGCAGCCTTCAATTCTCGCGCAAGGCCCATTTCCAGAGTGAGGAGCTACGCAACCTCAGGCCGTATTATTCGGGTTTCCTGCCGACCTTCGAACAAGTGCTCCAGTCCGTCTTCATTCGTCAAGGCATTCCCGAATACGGCGCGGTCATGTGGGGCGGCGCCACCGACTACATCACCGATGTCTACTCGGGCGACCTAACGCCGGAGCAGGCTCAGGAGCGCTGGGTCAATAATATGACCGAGTCGTTCAAGGCCGCGGGATATATCCAGTAGGAAACTCTCGCTCCCCTTCCCCCGGAATCTCCGGGGGAAGGTACTTTTCCCTCATCCGCGACCGTGGTAGGCGGTAACCATGGCGAACATGCGCTCACGCTTTACGCGAGGCTGGTGGTTCCTCGCGCCGGGCCTCGTGCTAATGACCCTCATCGTGAGCGTGCCGCTGTTCATGGCCTTGCGCTACAGCGTGCACCGCGTATTTCTTTACCGGTTCGATGAACAGACCTTCGTCGGCCTCGCGAACTACATTCGGGCGTTTCGCGATCCATTGTACATCAATGCTCTGAAAACCACCGTAATCTTTACGCTTGGATGCCTCGCGCTCTCCATCGTGCTAGGGCTTCTCGTCGCGTTTATGCTGAGTTCGCGCCATGTGCGCATGCGCCCGACCTGGATAGCGCTTTTTCTTGTCCCTTTCGTCGTGACCCCCGTTGTCGCAGGTATCGCGTGGCGTTTCTTCATGTGGCAGCAGGAGTTCGGCGTCATCAATCAATTGCTCGGCGCGCTGGGCGGTCCGTCCCCATACTGGCTGCTCGAGCGCGAGACTGCGCTGATTTCGGCGATCATCAGCAACTCGTGGCACCTGACCCCGCTCGCGATTCTTGTATTCTACTCCGCGCTGACAACCATTCCGGATGAACTCTACGATGCGGGGAAAACCGACGGGGCGGGTCCGTTCCAGACGCTGTGGTACATCGTGCTCCCGATGCTGCGTCCGCACATGCTTTTCGTATCGATCATCCTGATCACGTCGGCGTTTCGGGAATTCGACATGATCTGGTCGCTTACCGGAGGCGGTCCCGGGCGCGCCACGACAGTACTGTCGATCTACGCCTACGATCGAGGAATTGCCAATCAGGACATGGGAATGGGAAATTCCATCGCATTCTCCATGTTTATCTTTATGTCGGTGGCGGCGTGGATCTATATCACGGTGTACCGCCGGGTCTTGGAGAATTAGGAATGATTTCGTCCGGCGCCAGGCGCAGGCTACTGGTGGTGCTGCTGCACTGCTTGCTCGGCCTTTGGCTAATTTACTCTATACTTCCGCCGGTGATGCTAATCGCGGCCTCATTCAATTCGACGGCGCTCTTCCGCGCCCCGCTCGACCTCATACTGCTGCGAGATTTCACGCTCTCGAATTTCGGCCAGGCGTTCACGCGAGGCGCATTCTGGTTCTTCTTCCAGAACTCGGTCATCATTTCTTCGGCGGCTGTAGTCATAACTCTCGTGGTTTGCGTGCCGATGGCCTACGGCCTGTCGAAGATATCGGGGCGCACGAGGTCGGCGGTGTCGTTCGCGGTGCTTGCGATGCGGTTCATTCCGTATGTGGTGCTTGCGCTGCCGTTTTTCCTCCTCTACGTCAACCTGGGCTTGGCGGGGTCGCGGGTCGGCCTTCTGCTTGCGCATCTCGCGATACACATTCCGTTCGCCACCTGGATGCTGATCGGCTACTTCGAGTCCGTTCCAGAGGAACTCGAACAGGCGGGAATCATCGACGGGTGCTCGCCCTGGAACCTATTCTGGAACGTTACTCTTCCGGTGGTGCGCCCCGGCATTATCGCGCTTGCCATTCTCGTGTTCGTGATTTCGTGGAACGAGTATCTCTTCGCGCTGTTCCTCGCGGGGTCGAACGCTCAACCGCTTACGGTGGGAATCACGCGCTTCCTCGGCGGGGCGGAGGCAGGAGTCGAGTACGGGGTCATCGCCGCGTATTCCGTGCTGATTGTTTCTCCGGTAATCGTATTCGCGCTTGCAGCAAACCGCTATATCGTGAGCGGGATGACCGCCGGAGCCGTAAAGGGTTAAACGAGACCGTCCTCACGTTCGGCATCCGAAGCCAGGACCCAATCGCGCGAGCGAACCGAATCGCCGCGGCCGCCCGAGCAGCCGCCGCGCTTTCCTGAGCGAACAATCGAATTCGGCCGGGATCGAACCCGGCGCCGGATGCCAGGATGCCGACATCCATTCGCCTTTGTTTTCGATGCGCATTTCTACAAGCAGTGAAGGTGCGGCCGCTTTTTTGACGGCTGAGAAGCGAAGCGGGATTCTGGCGATTCGCCGTGTTGTTCGCAGATCGCCTTTTTCCAATTTCTCTTTGGTCTACATCCTTGTCTCTCATCCGCTGCCGCGGCTCTGGCCCCGGTCCGCCGCTTTTGACTTGCCGGCCCCGGCGAATTCGACGATTGAGTTGCGGTGCGCAGTTGTTGCGCTCCCGCAATTGAACGATATACAAGTTGTCGGCTTGGGCGAACGTCCGGCGCCGAGAGTTCGGAAACTTTAGGAATCGCGATCATCCGCATTCGAAGCGAGGGCACATGCACGATACGAGAGCCAACCGCAAATTCCGTTCACAGGAGTGGTTCGACAATCCCAACAACCCCGGAATGACCGCGCTCTATTTGGAACGGCAATTAAACCAGGCGTTTACAAGGGAAGAGCTCCAGTCGAATTCTCCAATTATCGGCATCGCCAATACGGGCAGCGATCTTGCTCCGTGCAATAAGATCCATGTTTTTCTCATGGACAGGATAAAAGCCGGAATTCGCACGGCTGGAGGAATTCCGCTCGAATTTCCAGTTCATCCGATACAGGAAACGCTCAAGCGCCCGACGGCGGCGCTGGATCGCAATCTCACTTATTTGAGCTTGGTCGAAGTTCTCCACGGCTACCCGATCGACGGGGTCGTTCTGACGACCGGATGCGACAAGACCACTCCCGCGCTACTGATGGGCGCGGCCACGGTCGATCTGCCCGCGATCGCGCTGAACGGCGGTCCGATGCTGGACGGGTGGTGGCAAGGAAAGCGCGCCGGTTCGGGCATGATCGTCTGGGAAAGTCGACGGCTGCTTGCCGAGGGCAAGATCGACTACGAAGAGTTCATTCAGCGGACCTGTTCCTCCGCTCCATCGCTCGGGCACTGCAATACAATGGGCACGGCATCGACCATGAACGCGCTGGCGGAGGCGCTTGGCATGACGCTTCCCGGATCCGCTGCGATTCCAGCGCCTTTCCGCGAACGCATGAACATGGCCTACGCGGCGGGAAAAAGAATTGTCGGCATGGTGGAGGAAGATCTCAAGCCCTCCGACATCCTGACTAGAACCGCTTTCGAAAACGCAATTCGCGTAAATTCCGCGATAGGAGGCTCGACGAACGCGCCTCCCCATCTCCAGGCGATTGCCAGGCACGCCGGCGTTCCGCTGAACGTAGCGGACTGGCAAAGGCTCGGACTTGAAATCCCGTTGCTCGTCAACATGCAGCCATCCGGAGAATATCTCGGGGAAAGCTTTTTCCGCGCGGGGGGCGTCCCGGCCGTCGAGGGCGAATTGCTGGAAGCCGGACTGCTGGATGGATCGGCAATCACCGCGTCGGGCAAGTGCATGTCGGACGCTATCGCAGGCGCTCGAAGCCAGGACCTGGACGTCATTAGAACCGTTGACAACCCTCTACGCGAGAACGCGGGCTTCGTCGTGCTGACCGGCAACCTCTTCGATAGCGCATTGATGAAGACTTCTGTGATTTCGGCCGATTTCCGGGCTCGCTATCTGGAAAGGCCCGGTTCCGAAGGGGTATTCGAAGGGCGGGCGGTCGTGTTCGACGGCCCGGAGGACTATCACGCCAGGATCAACGATCCCGAATTGAAGATCGATACCGAAACCATGCTGTTCATTCGATACGTCGGATGCATCGGCTATCCGGGATCGGCGGAAGTCGTCAACATGCAGCCTCCCGACGCCTTGATCCGCGAAGGCGTTACGCACTTGCCGACTGTCGGCGACGGACGGCAGTCGGGCACTTCGGAGAGCCCCTCGATTCTAAACGCTACGCCGGAAGCCGCGGTCGGAGGCGGGCTGTCTATTCTCCAGACCGGCGACCGCGTTCGGCTCGACCTGAACTCCGGTCGAATGGACGCGCTCGTCGACGACGACGAATGGTCGCGCAGAAAAGCGGAATGGACGCCGCCGGAGATCGTCAATCAGACGCCATGGGAAGAAATCTACCGATCGCTTGTCGGGCAGCTCGCCGACGGCGGCTGCCTGGAATTGGCGACCGCCTACAAACGCATCCGCTCTTCGCTGCCCAGAGACAACCATTAGCTTCCCGGCTTCCCCTGAGGCGAATGCTGAAAGGCTATCAGCCGCCGACGTAGAAGCCGGGCGCAGCGGAGGACGCGCCTACCTCGAGAAATTTCTCTACGTAATCGGCCTCCGACCGGCGGCACGCGATGCAGATTGTCGGCTCCTCCGGCATCCACGCCATGGCCGCCACCTGGCCCAGCCGCGTTCTTCGAAACGATCCGGGACCGAACGCGCCTGAAGACAAATCCAGCGGCGACCCCTTTGCGACCACGTCGCGCGAACAAGGCCCGGAAACCTCGAAGACAATCCGCATATCGGAAACATCCGTAGCCGAAAGCAGCGCTTCTCGACCAAGCTTCGCTATCGACGCCAGGCATTCCTCAAGATCCGGAAACGGAAGGATCACGAGCAGCTCGTCCGGAGCCATCCACGCGATCATTGCCTCCCCATTGCTTTCGAATCGGCCGCGTTCCGGAAGCTCGGCGCCCAATAGTTTCGAAACCGCTCCCGCCGCTTCCTCATCCAATAAATCAAAGCGCAAGGCGATCATCCCGCAATCTTCGCGCGCCCTCGATATATGCGCGGCCTTCGCCCCGCCGACCGAAACCGGATCAGGCATTCTGACGCCGTCCCTCTTCGTCCAGGAAAACCGGCTTGACGATTTTCGCGGCAATGTCCTTGCCGCGGTCCTTCGAGTTGACGCAAACGATTTCGCCGAGTCGTTCCGGCCCGGATTCGACGAGAGCCAGCGCTATGGGCCGCTCGAGCGTCGGAGAATAGTAGGTCGAAGTCACTCTGCCGATCATTTTCGTATGCCCGTGCGCGTTCACGGCGCCTTTTTCGAACAGGTAGATGCCGTCTTCGAGAGCGTCCTTCGACTTGAAGCGCGGCAATTCCAGCCCGACCAGCCTCCAGCGGTCGGAACGGGTCAAGTAGGGGCGCTCCAGCGCGCGCTTGCCTATGAAATCGCCCTTCGTCTTCGAAATCGCCCAGTTCAGTCCCAAGTCCCGAGGCGTCACGGTGCCGTCGGTCTCGTCGCCGATCATGATGAATCCCTTTTCCGCGCGCATTACGTGCAGGCATTCCGTGCCGTAGGCAACGGCGCCGAACTCCTCGCCGGCCTCGATCAGCGCAGTCCAAAGCTCCAGGCCATCCCCGGCGCGCACCGCCAGCTCGAATGAAAGCTCTCCCGAAAACGAGATCCTGTAGGCTCTAACCTTGAACTTGCCAATATTGCCGTCGCGCCAATGCATGAACGGAAAGGATTCGGCGGACAGATCCATTCCGCCCAATTTTTCCAGCAGCGAGCGCGCGCTCGGCCCGGCGACGCCGATCTGGGCGTATTGCTCGGTAAGATTGTAGACATGCGCGCGCCAGTCCCACCATTCCGTCTGCAGCCATTCCTCCATCCACGCATGGATCCTGTCGGCGCCCCCGGTCGTGGTGTGGCAAAGAAACGTCGTGTCGTCGATTCTGGCGACGACTCCGTCGTCCATAAGAAATCCGTTTTCGTTGCACATCAAGCCGTACTTGCACCTCCCTACGGGAAGCGAACTCATGACAGACGTATAAAGCATGTCCATGAAACGGCCCGCGTCCGGGCCGGCAACCAATAGCTTCCCGAGCGTCGAGGCGTCGAGCAGGCCGGCGCCCCGCCTAGTTCGCAAAACTTCTCTATTCACCGCGTCCTTTACGCCTTCGCCCGCGCGCAAATAGCAATAGGGCCGGCGCCAGTCGCCGACGGGTTCCCAGTTCGCTCCGTTTCGTTCATGCCAATCGTGCATCGGAGTCTTCCGCACGGGCTTAAACAGCTCTCCCGCCGCTTCGCCCGCGATCGCCCCCATTGCAACGGGAACATAGGGAGGGCGGAACGTCGTCGTGCCGACTTCGGGGATTTCCGCGCCGAGGTCGGCAGCCAGAACCGCCAGCCCGTTGACATTCGACAGCTTGCCCTGGTCGGTCGCCATGCCCAGAGTCGTGTAGCGCTTGGCGTGCTCGACGCTTTCATAGCCCTCAAGCGCCGCAAGATCGATATCGGATACCTTCACGTCGTTTTGAAAGTCCAGCCAAGCGCGAGACCGGTCCGCCCGGGTCATGCTCCCCGGCACCAGCCATGCGCTTTCCGTGGCGGCCTCGCCGCCGACTCCCGATTCAACGCGCGGGCATTCCATGCGAGCCGGTTCGATGCCAAGGTCCTGCAAGGCCGCGGTCGCAGCCTTCTCCGCATCCGACGCGATATCCCGGCACAGCAGTACGCCGTTGGCCGCGCCCGCCGAATAAGCCATCGCCTTCCCGTCGTCCCCGGGCGGCGGACGATTCGTATCCGGTCTGAATAAAACGCTTCGCTCGTCCCATAAGAGCTTGCCGCCCGCGTGAGACCATAGGTGGACTGCGGGGGACCACCCGCCCGACAGCGCGACCGCATCGCAGCTGATTCTTTCCGACTTCGCTCCGCGGCCGTCGATCGGGCAGACGGCGATGCCGCGAACCCGCCTCGCGCCCAGAATTTCGGCAACCCCGGATGATTCCAGTACGCGAATGCCTTTTTCGCGGGCGAGAGCTTGAAGCTCGCCCGCCGCCGAGGGCCGGGTATCGAGAATGGCAGGCACGTCGACTCCGGAATCCGCGAGAGCGAGGCCGGTCCTGTAGGCATCGTCGTTGTTCGCAACGATCGCGATCCTGTCTCCCGCCGAAACGCCGAATTCCGAAAGGTAGTCGCGAACCGCCGATGCGAGCATGACGCCGGGAAGGTCGTTGCCCGGGCAGACTAGCGGCCGCTCGATCGCGCCCGCCGCAACGATGACTTTCGAGGCGCGAATTCGCCAAAGCCGCTGCCTTGCGCCCGACTCGCCGGGCTTGTGGTCGGCCAGGCGCTCGCAGGCGAGCACATAGCCGTGGCTATACGCGCCCAGCGCCGTCGTCCTAAGTCTCAAAGCCGCGCCCGACGCCTCGAGTTCATTGACGGTCGAGCGAACCCATTCCGTCGCAGGCGCGCCGCCTATTGTCACGCCGTCGGCGGCGGACCTGCCGCCCCAGACAGGCTTTTGCTCCAGAACGAGAACGCGCGCTCCCGACGCCGCGGCAAGTCTTGCGGCCGCCAGCCCGGCGATTCCGCCGCCGACGACAAGAATATCGACGTGCGCATGGAAATGCTCGTACTGGTCGGGATCCGGCAATTCCGGCGGCTTGCCGAGCCCGGCCATGCGGCGAATCGCCGGTTCGAAAAGGACGCGCCAGGCTATTCGCGGGCTGATGAAGGTCTTGTAGTAGAAACCTGCGGGCAGAAATCTGGAGAATCGGTCGCTTAGCGCCCCGGCGTCGAACTTAAGGCTGGGCCAGCGGTTCTGACTCTCCGCGACCAGCCCGTCGAACAGCTCCGACATCGTCGCCACCTGGTTCGGCTCTCGGCGCGGGCCTTGGCCCAGCCCGACCAAGGCGTTCGGTTCCTCGGGGCCGCTCGCGACGATGCCTCGAGGCCGGTGGAACTTGAACGAGCGACCGACGACCGTTTCGCCGTTGGCCAGGAGGGCGGAAGCAAGCGTGTCGCCTTGAAAGCCCGAAAGCCGCTTTCCGTCGAAAGTGAACCGGATCGGCTTGTTTCGGTCGATAAGCCGTCCGCCGTCCGAAAGTCGCCTGCTCATGTCAGCCGCGCTCCTTGGCCGAAGAACAGAATCCGCGCCGCCGCCCGATCCGCGATCACCTGCCTAGTCCTCGCCCGACCAGTCCCGGTAGGACCATCCGGGACGCTTTTCAGAGATTTCCGCGATCAACTCGCTCGGCGGCCGCGAAACCTGAGCCGAATAGGTTCCGAAAACTTCCTGCGTAATCGTGCATCGCGCGGCGTGAAACCATTTTCCGCAGCCGTAGCTATGCAGCCATCGTTCAAAGTGCACGCCCATGGGGTTTTTCCTCATGAAGAGATACGCCTCGAAATCCTCGTCGGCCGAACCCGGGCCGAATCGCTTCAAGTGAGCTTCGCCGCCGTTGACGAGTTCGGTTTCGTCGGACACGAATCCGCAGTTCGGACAGCGCAGTTTCAGCATGTCCTCACGCGCCCCGGCGGCCTATTGAATGCCGCGCGGCCAGCCCCGGGATCCCGGACTTCAATGCGCCACGCCAGCGGCCACGCTTTCATCGATAAACCTTCCCTCCCTGAAGCGCTCCAGGCCGAACGGAGCCGCCAGCGAGCCGGGCTCGCCTTTGGCCATGAGCTCGGCCATCGCCCAGCCGGATCCGGGTATCGCCTTGAATCCGCCCGTTCCCCATCCGCAGTTGAAAAACAGATTTCGAACCGGCGTCCCGGAAATGATCGGCGACCGGTCGCCGGTCATGTCGACGATTCCGCCCCACTGGCGAAGCATCTTCAATCTCGAAATGATCGGAAACGTTTCGACCAGCGCGCGTACTGTTTCTTCGACGTGATGAAAAGACCCGCGCTGCGAATAGTTGTTGAACCCGTCCGTGCCGCCGCCGATTACCAGTTCGCCCTTGTCCGACTGGCTAATATAGCCGTGAACCGTGTTTGCCATGACGACCACGTCGAGGCAGGGCTTTACGGGTTCGGACACGAGCGCCTGCAGAGCGACGGACTCGATCGGAAGACGAAGGCCCGCCATTTCCGCCACGATGCCGGAGTGCCCCGCCACGACGACTCCGAGCTTTTCGCAGTCGATCGGACCTTTTTCGGTTTCAACGCCCCGCACGCCGTCGGCGCCTCTTCGAATACCGGTAACGGCGCACCGCTGAATGATATGCATGCCCATGTCCGAACACGCGCGCGCGTAGGCCCAGGCGACCGCGTCGTGCCGCGCCGTTCCGCCTCGCGCCTGCCAGAAAGCGCCGAGAACCGGAAATCTGGGTCCGCTAATTTCAATGATAGGGCAAAGTTCCTTGACGCGCCGCGGGCCGATAAATTCGGTGGCCAGGCCTTGAAGGCTGTTTGCGTTGACCGTCCTCTTATAGCCGCGCGCTTCGTGATGGGTCTGGGCTAGCATCATCAGACCCCGGGGGCTGAACATCACGTTGAAATTCAGGTCCTGGCTCATCGTCTCGTACAGGCGACGAGACAGCTCGTAGATCGCGACGGAATCGTCCTGAAGATAGCCTGACCGGACAATCGTCGTGTTCCGCCCGGTATTGCCGCCGCCAAGCCATCCCTTCTCCAGGATTGCGACATCCCGAATATTGTGATTCTTCCCCAAATAGTATGCGGTGGCCAAGCCATGGCCTCCCGCTCCGACAATGACAACGTCGTATCTTCGCCTAGGTTCCGGCGAGGCCCAGGCCCTGTCCCACCCCGTGTGGCGGTTCAATGCCTTCGCGGCGATTGCAAATGCGGAATATCGGCTCATAACTTGATGCGCGGGTTTCTCGTTCAGTGTACATAGAATTCAGAAATTCATTATTCAATGCGAATCCGGATACCAAACGGTCAGCTATGCGGCCAATAGAGAATAAATTGCGACATCGGCTTTCGCTCGAGGTCGGCTTCGATCGGGTGGAAACGGTCGCGGCGGCGGGTTCGCGAGCCCGCGGCCCGGCCGCGCTTCCTGGAAAAGCAAGCCGGATACGAGGCCGGGAATGATTTTTTGGCTGTTAGCGATATGTCTTTCGGCGGCCTCCGTCGCGGCAATCGCCTATTTTTTGCTGACGGGCGGCAGAGGCTCTTTCAAGTCCGCCGAGCTGGATGTTGCGGTCTACAAGCAGCAGCTGAAGGAACTAGATCGCGAAATCAGGCGCGGAATCGTTTCGCCCGGCGAAGCGGAGGCCTCCAGGCTGGAGATATCCAGAAGAATTCTCCATGCCGACAAGGTTGCGCGCGGAGAGATGCCTCCCGGGAAGGCGCCCGCGGCCGCTAGCATCGCGTGCCTTGCCGCCGTATTCGCGCTGCTCGTCCCGGGCAGCGCGCTGCTCTACGGATTGCTCGGCAGTCCGGGACTGCCGGATCTACCGCAAGCGAAACGCATTGAGGATGCGGAAAATTATCGCTTGAATCGCCCGTCCCAGACTCGTTTCCTGGAAAATTCAGCGCCTCGCCGAAATAGCGAAGCCGGCCTAGATCCGGAATACGCGGAACTGTTGGAGCGGCTTCGCAATACCGTCGCGTCGCGTCCCGGCGATGTTCAGGGCCATCGGCTGCTTGCCAGGCACGAGAGCACCCTAGGGAATTTTTCCGCGGCGGCCGCCGCGATGGAAAGAATCATTGCTTTGATTGGCGAACTTGCCGATTGCGACGAGTATGTCGATCTGGCCGAATACATGATTCTAGCCGCCGATGGCTATGTCTCGCCCGAGGCGGAAGCGGCGCTGGAAGATTGCCTGTCAACCGATTCGAGCAATTCGAGGGCGCGGTATTTCATGGGATTGATGCGCGCGCAGACGGGTCGCCCCGACATAGCGTTCGAAATTTGGAGCGAACTGCTCGAGCAAGGCTCCGGCGACGCCCGCTGGAGGCAAGCGCTCGACATTCAAATCGTCCAGGTGGCGGAATTGGCGGGAGTTCGATTCGAGGCCCCGCGGCAGCCTATTCCGGGTCCGAGCGCCGCCGAAATGGCGGCTGCATCCGAGTTGGACGCTGCGGACCGCGCCGCGATGATAGAAGGCATGGTTAGCGGCCTTGAATCCCGGCTTGCTGAAAATGGCGGCTCGATCGAGGAATGGATGCGCCTTATTCGTTCGCTTGGCGTCCTTGGCGAGATGGAAAGGGCGGAGGCTGCGCGCATGTCCGCGATAGAAGCTTTTTCCGGCGACAGCGAAGCTCTCGCCCGAATAGCCCGTACTGCCCGCGAATCCGGTCTGCGCCCGTGAACAGGGTCTACGACAGCATTGGCGACTACGCTTCCGTTTTGAAATCCGGCTGCCCGCTGGTAGGACTCGATGTAGGAACCAAGACGATAGGAATCGCGATTTCGGACGGTCTCAGGCTCGCGGCGACGCCCTTGCAAACCGTTAATAGAAAAAAATTCCAAGCCGATGCGCGAATCATACTCGAAATCGCCGATAACAGGTCGGCGGGCGGATTCGTGATTGGATTGCCTATGAATATGAACGGTACGGAGGGACCGCGCTGCCAGTCGGTTCGGGCATTCGCGGCGAAGTTTAGCGAATTGACCGATCTGCCTTCGGCGTTTTGGGATGAGCGGCTGTCGTCGGTCGCCGCCGAGCGGACGCTAATCGACGCGGGAGCTTCTAGAAAGAAACGCAAGGGCGTAATAAATCACGTGGCGGCCTCACTGATTCTCCAGGGCGCGCTGGACCGGCTCAGGCAACCGGATCTCCGACAATGAAAGACGAAGGCTGGACCCGAGACGAGCCCGATAGCCCGTGCAAGAAAATCTGCATTATTCATCCTGAATCCGGCTTGTGCCTCGGCTGCTTCAGAACGGCGGCTGAAATTAGGCGCTGGGCGAAATTCCCGGAGGAAAAGAGGCACGAGCTACTTGCGGAACTTCCCGCCCGCGAAAAGGGTATTCGCAAGAGACGAGGAGGCAGGCGACGAAATTCCCGCAGCAGACGGAAATGAAGGCGATCGAGGATGCTAGCTTGCTGTCGCAAATCGCCAAAAAAGCGCGTTTGTGGATTCCGAATTGCCGTAAAAGACGCGCCGGAAAATCGGGGGCTCGTCTTGATCGTGCCGATGGCGAACTGACGATTCGCCGCTTGCATTCGGCGCTTGGGCATTCTCCCGCGAATTTGGCGGAGAGCAGAAACTTGCGCAGACCGCGCTATGAATTCCGGCGTTCGCCGACAAATGCGATAAAGTCTTCGGCGACTGCCGCGGCGGCCGCCTTTAGCAATTCCTTGCCATAATCCTTGCTTGCCAAAGCGGAATGCGACCCCACGCGACCGTCGGGAAACCGCCGCATGTGCTCGTGAGCCGGTCCATGCTTATCCCCTGCATGGTTCCTAATGAACTCGGGAGTCAATTTTTCAGGCGGCTCGCTTGCAAGCGGCGACGAAACGACTCGAAACAAATTCTGGGTGATCGAGATTTCGGATGGCGTTGCGTGCATGCCTTCCCATTCGCCGAAGAAATTTGAGCGCAGCTCTGAAACCCGTTCAAAGCCCCACCAGCTCCGCACGCGCACGATGCTCGGACCGCCGACTCGCGTCGCCAGGCTCTCGAGAGGCTCTGTATTTGCCCCGTGGCCGTTTAAGAAATAGAATTTTCGGAAGCCTTGAACCCCGAGAGCGGAAACGACTTCCCCCGCAAGACGCGCGAACAGCGACTCGGAAATCGAAATAGTTCCCGGAAACAATGCGTTGAACGGAGCAGGCGCGTAGGCAAGGCTCGGCGCGACCAGCGCATTCGCCAGTTCTCCCGCCTCTTCGGAAACTGATTCGGCGCAAATCGCGTCGGTGCCTATCAATCCGATCGGCCCGTGCTGCTCGATAGAACCAGCGGGGATGATCACGCCGTCGCATCGCTCCAGATATTCCTTGACTTCGTACCAGGTGCAGCGCGAGAGTAGCATTAAGTCGACCTCCAGCCATTCGCTTCACGATATCAAGCACTAGGTGCTTTTAGCAACCGAATTCGCACCTCGCGCGCAGCCGGGAGTTTCGCAAGGCTCGGCGATCGCGCCAATGCTTCCGGCTATTCGCCCGTTGGTTGGCGACTTGATGATTTTTACTTCCCGGCATTTTTCGCAAGATTGCCTGGAGGGTTCAAGGATATCCGAGCTATCGTTGTGGCAACCCGTTCGGCGCCGGATCGCGAAGGTTTTTGAATTATTCCTTGCGGCGCGAACTTCGCGCGTTCGGGAACCGATGCCAATTCAGGCTCGGCTTAAGCATTGCGAACGGCGTCGCCGCCTCCGGACTCGCTCCTGCCGGGACCGGATTTCCGAACTCTTCGCATGCCGAATTCTGCGGCGGACTCCCGAGGGAGGCCCTCGAAACGCCGTTCCATTTGACCCAGCAGTACTTACATGCGGCCTCCCGCCCAGCTCTCGGCTTCCGGCACGCGCTGTCCCGCCAAGGGGGAATTCCGCAGGAAGTCAAAGGAGCCGGCCACGGCGTCCGCGCCGGAGGGAGTCGAGCGCGGAAGGGCGGAGGCATGATTTCGGGACGAGGCAGGAGCAGGGCGGGGCCTCGAAGTCGGACGCGCGGCGGTGCCGGATGGCGCCGCTCCAAGGACCTCGAAATTCCGAAAACCATGTCGCTTCCGCGTCCTCCCTCCTTCAGCACGGCGCTGAATTCGATGGACAACGTCTTCGGCTAACCGACATCGGTCCACGTCTCCACTAGGGCATCCGCCACCGCCGACGCGGTCATGGAAAGTTTTTCAACGCCTGTCCGTACTCGCTCGCCCCCGCTCGGATAGCCTTGATTAGCCGCCGCCGCGCCGGGGCGAGTCCGAACCGAAACACGCGACCGAACGAGTTGCGGGCGCGGAAGCGGCCGATGCCAAAAACCATTCGCAAATTGGTTTAGGCGCCGTTTAAATCTTCGTTTCGGCTAATCCTTTAATTGTTGAGCTTCCACTTTCTGCCGAGTTCCTCGAAGAACCCTCGCTCGGCTTTCAGTGCGATCCATGTATTTACATAGTTGATCCATACTTGATCGGCTTGCGGAAGCAGCATGGCGATAGGCGTTGGATTCTTGGGCTTGGACACCGTAACGATCGCCATTTGCGGATATTTTTCCACAAGCTTGTAGGCTTCGACGTTCGACGTAATGTGCGCATCGGCGCGTCCCGACAGAACTTCCTGGAAGTCCCGAGCCGGAGCCTCGACGATTTGGTGGCTGGCGTTCGGGAAAAATTCCTTGACCATTTTTTCCTGTACGGTGCCGAGCGTCGCCGCAACTGTCACGTCGCTATTGTCTAGATCGCCCCAGTCCTTGAATTTATCCGCATCCTCGACGCGGATAAGCGGAACGGTCGCCAGCGAAAAATAACTCGTGGAATATCCCGCCACTTTCGCGCGCGCCGGGGAAATCGAAGCCGAACCCGTCATGTGGTACTTTCCTGACGTTACGCCGTTGACGAGAGTTTTCCAGTCCGTGGGAACGAATTCAACCTCTACTCCCAAATCATTTGCAAGTTCCGTCATGACGTCTATGTCGTAGCCCTTGTAGGAGTTGGTCGCCGGGTCGCGCATGGTCATCGGATTCCAGTCGCCCGTCGTTCCGACCTTTAGAAGGCCGTCGTTTAGGATTTCCTGAAGGGCGGCCTGCGCGCTCGCCTGGACCGCTCCGAGCGCCACGAGCAGCGATGCCGCGATAATCTTAATGAATTTCATTGCTTGTTTCTCCAAAAAAGCTCATGATACCTGCATCCGATATTTTTTTGGCAATTGCAACTGCAACAAAGCTATGAAACGATTTGAACGAGTGATAGCTGAAAGCGACATGCCGCGTCTCGGGACAGAACTATGAATCCACAATCAGCGACTCCGATTATCGAAATATCCGACGTTTGCATATTCTTCGGGGAATTTCAGGCATTGAAGGACGTATCGCTCGACATCAATCTTGGCGAACGCACCGTGATTTGCGGACCTTCCGGTTCAGGCAAATCAACCCTGATCCGCTGCATCAACGGCTTGGAGATGCATGATTCGGGATCGATCAAAGTGGATGGAGAGCTGCTTACGAGTAGTAGATCGAGTTTGCGTTCCGTGCGTTCCAAAGCCGGAATGGTTTTCCAGCAATTCAATCTGTTTCCGCATCTGACGGTTCTCGACAACCTGACGCTGGGACCGATCCGCTCCCGTGGCCTGTCGCAGAAAGAGGCCCGGGATATCGCGATGCATTATCTGGAGCGCGTTCGAATACCGGAGCAATCGAGCAAGTATCCGCGTCAGCTTTCCGGCGGGCAGCAGCAGAGGGTCGCGATTGCCAGGTCGCTTTGCATGGAGCCGAAGATCATGCTTTTCGACGAACCGACTTCGGCTCTCGACCCGGAAATGATCAGCGAGGTTCTGGATGTCATCGTAGAATTGGCCAACTCTGGAATGACGATGATTTGCGTTACCCATGAAATGGGATTTGCTCGAAAAGTCGCCGACAAGATGGTGTTCATGGATTTCGGAGAAATCGTCGAGATGTCGCCGCCGAAAAAGTTTTTTGAAAATCCCAACAGCGAGCGCTGCCAGGATTTTCTGCAGAAAATTCTGCATCATTGAAAGTCTAGACCATGTCGATACTAAGAATTCTCGGAATTGCGGCGGTAGCATCGGCGCTGGGGGGCTGTTCGTCGAATTGGGGCTGGTATGTCGTCAATCCCTCGACGGCCTCCGGCCTGAGCAATCTGAAGTTTCTCTTGGGCGGCCTTTACTACACGATCGCGCTATCGGTAACCGCGATAGCGATTTCGATTACCGTTGGCCTGTTGATCGCCCTGCCCGGCTTGGCTGCGAACCGCGCGCTGCGAAACGTAAACAGACTCTACGTCGAACTCGTTCGCGCCGTGCCGATTCTCGTCTTGATTCTGTGGGTCTACTACGGAATGCCTCAGATGACCGGCCTGTCAATAAGCGTCTTCTGGGCCGGAGTCATTGCGCTGGCCCTGTCCGACAGCGCCTTCGAAGCGGAGATATTCAGAGCCGGCATCCAGTCAATCGACAAGGGCCAGTACGAAGCCGCGCATTCGGTTTCGCTCGGGTACCTCGATACGATGAGATTTGTAATTCTTCCTCAGGCCATTCGCCGGATACTTCCCGCGCTTGGCAACCAGCTCGCCTATATGCTCAAGATGTCGTCGCTCGTGTCGGTAATCGGAATGCAGGAGCTGACGCGAAAAGCCAACGAACTAGTTGTCACTGAATATCGGCCTCTCGAAATCTATACCATCCTCGTGCTTGAATACCTCGTATTGATTCTCCTGGTTTCAGCAGGAGTGCGATGGCTGGAAAGAAGACTGCAGTCGGACCAATCGAGATAATGAAGCCGCAGCGCGACATGGGCGCGTCACTTTCCGATCAATGCGTATTTTTCAATTTTCCGGGCAATTAGCATAAACAATGTTCTTCGGATGTTTCACGTGAAGCATTGAACGGATTCCCTTTCAATTCACCGGGAAAGGCACGAAACTTCCTATTGGCGGACTCCGGCCTAAATTGTGCTTGGCCATGGTAGCCAAAAGTGGCGCTGCGAATTTCCCTGGCTCGAATTCGATTTTAAGTCGTCGCCACCCCAGTGTGGTCCGCACAACAAACGTTTGATCGGTCGGCAACCCGCACGGCCGAAGCAGGTACCAGTGCTGACCATCCCCATCAACACCGGATTCCGCTTCGAATCCCAGTCCGGTTTGTTCGGTGATCAACTTTTCCAGATGCTCGGGCTCAAGCGACATCCGCATCTTCGACGCTCTCCGGTTCTGGCAGGCTCTCGACCAGCTTTCGAAGAATGCGCGTCACTTCATACCGCAAATCCTTGAACGCCTCCTCCGTCCCGTCGGTGGTCGCGCTGAGTTCTGCCACGCAAAGCGCCCAAAGCAAGGAGTCCATGCCCTGCACAGTCACGCTGCTGCTGTGATTGGGCACATAGACCTTATGGTAGTACGGATGCTGCGTGTTGATCCGCACAGCCTTGTGCTGTTCGATAATCGCCGGCTCGAACAGAAGCCCGTCCTCGACGTCCTCGGCCGGCTGGACGAACGCCTCGCCCGGTCTCGCCGCCGAACTGATCTTCAACTTCATCTTGAACAGGCCGTGCTGGTTCTTGACCGTCACCTCGCCGGCATTGGGGTTGCTTATATTGACTTCAGCCCCTCCAACTTCCGCTTCCTTGTTGCGAATGGAATTATTCGATGCCTCGTGAGCGTTCTTTGCCTTGTCGGTGATGTCTTTCCTGCGTCCCTGACGGTACCGCCGAATCGCCTCACGGCGCGGCGCCGTCAGAAACCGGTCCTTCAGCCAATTCCAGAGATCGTCGCTAAGGATGATTTGAGACTTCTTGATATCGAGGTGAAATGCATCGTCCAGTTTGTGGTCGAAAGAGAATTCGATCCTCAACAAGGTGCTGTGCGGCTCTTTCTGGAACATGCGCAGCCAGTCCGCTGCATGAATCAGCCTTTCTTCCCGATAAATGTATAGACCTTGCATATCCGACGAGAGCTGTGCCTCTTTCGCCAGCTTGTCATCCGGAAACTCTTCGCGGCGTGGCAGGATGTATGCCCTGACACAAAACCTGGCTCCGGTGCCTTCTACCTCGACCGACTCTTGGGCAACCAGTTCTGACAAGCCCTTCTGAAACGGGTCCCAAGGGTCTACCGGGTCCCCATTCACCCTGACTTCCACGTGTCGGGCACGGTCGTCCGACTTGTCCAGAAATCGCTGATAGGTCTTCGCGATGTGCTTGCGCAGTTCTCGGCAACGCTTCGCCAACGCATTGCGCGCATGGCTGCCCGCCGGCTCCTGATAATCCCTGAGCAAACGGTCCACCTTGTTCCAGAGAACCACCGTGCCCGAGGATCCTTGTGCCAGCTCGTCGAGATGCTTCAATGCCTCCTCGTCCGGATCATCCGAAAGTTGCAACAGCCACTGCTCACTATTTACGACGTGGTCCAGATCCCACGTCGCCATCACGGCAGGGGCATGGCCTGACGGCCGCGATATCAGCGACAAGCGGCGGCAGAAGGCGGTCGAGGCGGTCTTCAAGCCCAGCCCGAACTTCCCGAGGCTTGCAGGGTCCGGCCGTTTGGGAGGCCCGTACTGCATTGCGTGAACGAGTCCGTCCCTGTCCATGCCGCAGCCGTCGTCGGCGACGGATAGCTGCACGTTCCCCCGAAAATCCTGTTCGACTTGGACACTTACCTTCTTCGCACCTGCAGAAATCGAATTGTCCACTAAGTCAGCAACGGCCGTTTCAAAGTTGTAGCCGGTGTCGCGCAGCCCTTCGATCGTTCGCCCCGGGTTTGGGATGGATTCGATGCTCTCCATTACGGACATGCTCTTCCTTTCAGATACTGATCATTTTCCACCCGGCACCCAGCCGGATAGCCTTTTTCCCCTCGTCATTCAATGACACGAGCTGCTCATTCAAGCGTTTATAGTAGATGGAATAGTTGCCACTGCTGTCCCGGTGCATCACGACTTCATACCCGTACCGCCCCTCGAAGCTCTTCAGCTCGCCCAGATCCTTTTCGGTGCATTGAGTAACCTGGAATGGTGCTCTTCAGGATCCTCTTTGCTGCAGCGGCAATCTCTCGCTCTCAGAGGGTTCAGGATCCGCCGCTTGCCACAGCTGTACTTTTCTTCCAGAAGCCTCCTGCGAGCATTTCAACCGGCACCTTGACCTCGGCATGCTTGTCGGGACACCTGAACTGCCCGGGATCGGCTTCTTTCGGAAACTGCTCGATAGAAGGCGCTGAACATGGCCTGCACACTAGGGAACTGCCCGGACACATCCTTGACGATCCGAAACGTTCTTCTGAAGCACGCGTGTACGATCGGATGCGCGAAAAGCTGCCGGGCGACTACAACCGTTACTATCCACGCTCATGGCACGAGGCAGATGACAGTGGCGTGGAAGTTGATGGCAAAGCGGATTTCATCGTCGTACATGCCGAGCATGGCCTGCTGTTCCTCAAGGTGAAAGGAGGGCGGGTGAGTTGCCGCGAGGCCGATGGCCAGTGGCTTAGCGAGGATCGGGACGGCTTCAAGTTCAAGATCAAGGACCCGCTTTCGCAGGCACGCAGCAGCAAGCACCATTTTCTGAGGCGATTGAAAGAAAGCCGGGCGATCCCGATAGTCGCGTTTCGCAGCGCGCACGCATCCGGAACTCCGACGATTGCACCGTCTTGACGCAGTAGGAACATGGGTCCCCGGTCCATAGGATGCTGCAAGCGGAGCAGGAAGCGACGACATTCTCCGCAGCCAACCCGGAGGTTCGTCTTGCCTCGCGCAATTGCAATCGGCCCCGCACGAGCATTTGCCAGACTTTCGCTCTCAAGGCTACCGGGATGCCGGCCCGGAATAACGCAGAGTTGTTCAGCTGGCACTGCTCCTAAGTCGAGCGCGAATGCGCGCCGTTTCGGAAGCCCGGGGCCGCCGCTTCACGACCGCGCGGCGGAAGGCGCAGATCAAATTTCGTTGTCAAGCCGCCTCGCCGCCTCTCGCACGGCTAATTTTTTTTCGGTGCTGGGTTCAATCCCGGCTTGATCTTCAAAAAAAGACTGGACTCCTTCCTCCCCGCCGCGTAGATTGGCCGCCGGATGGAGTTGCGAATCATGGATGCCATGGATCTTTCGGAGTTGCGAGTTGAGCCGGTTACGCGGGAGATGGAGCCCCGCTTCAACGAGC